>Ga0099847_1000014_pt1 | contig 45227 bp, 69 predicted proteins | sample CB_VirMetaG_2_FD_78178 | JGI IMG/M metagenome (GOLD analysis project Ga0099847, IMG submission 78178) | Freshwater to marine saline gradient viral communities from Chesapeake Bay - CB_1504_2 Viral MetaG | ecosystem: Environmental > Aquatic > Marine > Coastal | place: USA: Chesapeake Bay...
AATGTATAATGTATAATGTATAATGTTAATTATATAAATATTAATAAAAAGGATCAACTATGAAAAATTTTACTGAGTTTCTTAAAGAAAGAAATACAACAGACACTATTCGGGAAGAATATATCTCGGAACAATATGACATTTTGTTAGAAAAACTCATTACAGTTGGTGGTAGAGCATATCCAAAATTTGGTAATGTTGTTATTATGGCTGGTGGAGCAGGATCGGGTAAAGGATTCATAAAAGATAAACTATTAGGCTTAGAGGGTGCTATATTTGATGTTGATGCATTAAAAACATTGGCAGCTAAAGTACCTGTAATCAGAAAAAAGATTAAAGATGAAATGGGTCTTGATTTGGAAATGATTTCACAGAATTTGAAAGACCCTAACAATGTGGCTCAATTACACCAAATTATAGGGGATTATCTGGATATACCAAATAAAAAACAGAAAGCATTTTTTACTTCGGTTCTATCAGCAGATATGGAACGTAAACCAAATATCATATTTGATGTAACACTAAAAGATTTATACAAACTAGAAAATATAACTAGGAGAGTTTCTATGTTTGGTTATGATACAAAAAACATCCATATTGTATGGGTTGTTAATGATATTGAAGTTGCCAAGGCACAAAACCAAAACCGTGATAGAGTTGTGCCTACAGAAATATTGATTAACACTCATCGTGGTGCTTCGTCCACAATGGCTGATATTGTTAATATGGGTGATAAAATTAAGAAATATATGGATGGTGATATTGTATTTGCATTCAATAAAGTAAAAGTTGATAGTGATCTTGTGAAATCTAAAACAGGTGGAGCTTACATCAAGGATGCAGCTTATTTTTATGTTAAACGTAAAGGTAAACCACCAACTTCCATTGAACTTATGGATAAAGAAATTCGTAATAAAATAAGGTAATATGTACCAAAAGGCGTTGAGTGGTAATAAACACAAAGGATTAGAATGTCACAAATATATAATGGTGAGATAATTTATAATGATATGAGTAAAAATGCTCATGGTGGAACTGAACTTATTATGGATAGGATGGTTAAGTATATTCCTAAAGAATATATGGAAGGTTGGCAGATCATCCATTCCAGACCACCAGAGGAACTTGATACAGATAAAAGAATCATGTTAGTATTTCATGATTTACCAAATGACCCCTGTTATGATAAATTGAAGGATGAATCATATAGAGATAAAATTGATTTGTTTGTTTTTGTGTCAAACTGGCAATTACAATATTTCAATTTATCTATGGGTATCCCATATTCAAAGTCTGTTGTTATTCAAAATGGCATTGAACCATTTGCGATCAGAACTGACGTACTTGAACCACCTGAAAAAACTAAATTGATTTATCATACCACTCCACATAGGGGTTTGGAAATTCTGATTCCAGTTTTTAATGAATTACTGAAAACTCATTCTGACATAGAGTTGGATATATATTCATCATTTGAAATCTATGGTTGGGGTGAACGTGATATAAAATACAAGCATTTATTTGATATGGCAAAAGAAAACCCACATATAAATTATCATGGATTTCAACCAAATGAAAAAGTGCGAACCGCATTAACGGAATCACACATCTTTGCATACCCTTCTACATGGCCTGAAACATCTTGTTTAGCTGCTATTGAAGCTTTGGCTGCAGGGTTATACGTTGTGAATCCAAATTATGCAGCATTACCAGAAACATGTGGTTTCTTTGGTTCTAATTATCAATGGTCGGAAAATTCAAATCAACATGCTACTGTATTCTATAGAGAATTACATAACACAATCGAATATATTAGAAAATATGGTATGAGTAGTAGGATTCTCCAACAAAATCTATATAATACGTTTTACAAATTTGATGGAGAATTTATCAAAAATAAATGGGTAACAGCATTAACCACCAGAAAATATCAATAAACCTCTGATGTGATGATTGAGAATTTTCTGTTTTTCATCACATCACTAGCTTCTAATCGTTCAAGTAATGATAGAGCCTCAAATTTTTCATGTTCGAAGAACGCCTTAACAATTCTTCGAACATGAATATATTCACTGAATGAGTTAAGAACCAAGTCAGTCTGTATTACCAAATAAAATTTCTCATGCATCTTTTCATCTCCTTTTCAATTTATTATTCAATATAGAAAATTTTTAATTTAATGTCAACATCAAAAATAAATCTTTACAATCATATTTTTGTATGCTATGTTGAATTATAAACGAAATAGGAGAAATCTAATGGCTAAAATGTCACTGATTAAACGGAAGAAAAAAGTTGGTCGCACAAGTCGGATTCAAGAATCCATAATGGACCGGAAGTCCATGGGTGCTGAAGCAATTGAAATAAATCCAGATTCTTCCAATGTGCATCTTATGCTGGCTTATAACTGGTACAATTATATGGTTGATCCAAAGACTGCGATCAATTACCTCTTTGATTATCTAGAGCTTAATGACAAAAAGCTTTATAAACATGTTATCAATATTGATGAAAAGCATATCAATCGCACTTTGTGTTATGTTGCGAATATGATGAATAAAGGGCAAACTATGCCTAAGCGGATTGCGGATAAATTCGAAAATCATCTGATTGAGCTTTCGAAAATTGTAAAACGGAATGTCAAATCAAATAAAGTAGATGATACTCCATTCAAAGAAAACAAAGCAGATTTCGTGATTGCTGATTTCGAAGATGAATTTGATAGCAAGAATTTTGAATTTTCTGCTTATGAGTATATGAATAGTAACACAATTCCAAAAGCCCATTGTTCTACTGTTGTAGAGCATTATCAGCGTCTTGCTGCAGAACTTGAAATGGTTGTCAAAAAGACTGATAAAGATGTTATGGAAGCGTATTCAATCTATTCACGTAAAGAGATTATAAATATGTATAATTTCGTAAATACTCTGATTGCAGATGTGAATCGTTATGAGAGTAACAAGAAAAAAGAACGTAAGCCACGTGCGAAAAAAACCAAGGCACCAAGCGATCTTCTAAAATTTATTGAACCATGTAAAGAGGATTCAAACCTCAAGATTGTTTCAATTAATCCAGAAAATATTCTCACTGCAAAATCATTGTTCGCTTATAATGTAAAATATGGAACATTGGTGCATTTTGTTGCTGAAGAAGACAAAACACTTTCAGTATACCGTACTGCGATTATCAATTTTGATGCAAAGCTATCCAAGGCTAAAAAGGTTGGACGTAAGGCAAAGGAAGCTATTGAAATTGTGTTGAATGGCAATAAGACACAACGCAACAAGGTTTTCGATTTGGTTAATACCAATGAGATTGAAATTCCAAATCGAATTAATGGTAATGTAGTGCTTCTTGCATCAAGCAATAAATAAAGTTGGGGGAAATTAATCCCCAACCATCTTTAATGTATAAATATTATGTATGCTCTAAGATAGATATTAGGAGTTAAATGGAAAAACTTAAAGAAAATAAGAAAACTAATGTAGTTGAATTTCCAGTGATTGATAATTTTATGAAACCAGTGGATGGTCAAATAGAACTTGTAAAAGCTAAAAGTGATTACAACATCGAAGCTGTTGAGTTTATATATGATGATATCATAGCTAAAATGACTGCCATTGGTGTCATTGCACCACATAGAACTGATAGGTATAATGAAAATGATTTCATGTTGATTTATGAAGCAATAAGTTCAGCCCTTAATAGATATCAAAAATTATCACATCCATTACATTTTGTTGTAGATGATTTTTTTATAATGGATGAAAATGAAGAAGAAATAGAACCATATGATGAAGAGGAAAACGATTGATTTTATTAGATTATTCACAAGTTGCGACATCGACATTTTTTGCTTTATTAAATAATTCACGTGATAAGGTTGAACCAGATGTAGATTTCATAAGACATTTGATTCTAAAATCTATTGGTTCGGTAAATGTCAAATTTAGAAAAAAATATGGTAAGATGGTAGTTTGTGTTGATGGTGGAAATTCATGGCGCAAGCAAATATTCCCATATTATAAGGCTGCTAGGAAAAAGGCTCGCAGTAAGATCGATATTGATTGGACACTTTTCTACGCATCCATGGAAACAGTCAAGAATGAATTAGATGAATATTTTCCTTATAATGTAATCCATTTTCAAGAAATGGAAGCTGATGATATCATTGGTACACTTTCATTAAGATTGGATGAAGAACCTAATATTGTAATTTCGTCTGATAAGGACTTTATTCAATTACAAGCCATGACTAAAAATACCGATCAATATGATAATATTAACAAAAGGTTCCTTAAAGTGGATGATCCTAAGCGTTATCTATATGATCATGTTATGTCAGGTGATCGTGGTGATGGTGTACCAAATGTACTATCAGATGATGATACCTTTGTTGTTGAAGGTAAAAGACAAAAGAGTTTAGGGCCAAAAAAATTAGAACAGTGGTTTGGTACTCCTCTGAAAGAATTATTTCCTGATCAAGAATCTATCCAGAGATATAATAGAAACAAACGTCTTATTGATTTAAGACAAATCCCAAAACAGTTACAAATTCAAATTTTAGAAAAACATGAAGAAGGAAAAAGTAAAACTCCACCTGATTCATTATTTAACTATTTCTCAAAATTTGGCCTAGTACAATTATTAGAAAGCGTAGGAGATTTTAAGTGAGTATTATTCAAGTTAAAAGAAAAACAATGATGCATGTGTTGAATGAAGTAAATGATGTTGAAGATAAACAGGATCGAATTTACGTTTTGAGAAATATCTGTCAGTCAATTCAGACATATGCTAAACTAATTCAGTATACATATCATCCAGATATTCAATTTGATTTACCATCTGGTGATATTCCTGATAGCCTATGGCGAAGGTCTGATCATGATGAATATGGTATTTTATATAGACTTATTAACCGTGGTGAAATTAAGGCTCTATTACCATCTAAAAACCCAGAAGAGGAAGAAACCAAATATCGTAAACAAAGAAAAGAGTTGATTTTTATTTCGTTTCTTGAAAAGGTTGCAAGGTCAGATGCAGACCTTATTATTGGCTTGAAAGCTAAGAAACTCCCACAAAGAAGGTTAACTGAAAAATTCTGTTTAGACGCATTACCAGAATTATTTCCAACATCAGTTGAATCCAATTTTACAGCGGAAAAGGTAGATGGCTAAAAAATTTAAGAAATATGATGATGATGAAATGAATGAGCGTCGATACAAAAAAATTAAAGAATTGACACGTAGAGTTAAAAGTAAAGAACGCAGAAAGCAAAAGGCGGAACCAATTAATGCCAACCTACACTTTTCGAAATAAGGTCACTGGAGTCACCAGTAATCATATATTAACACTTAAACAAAGGGAGGAATATCTAGAGCAAAATCCAAATGAACAGCAAATGATATTAAATTCAACATTAGTATCGGGTGTTGGTGGTTTAAAACCATCTGATGGGTTTAAGGACGTACTCAACACCATCAAAAAGAATAATCCCCGATCAACAATAAACACGTGATTCTAATTTTGTTATGTACAATAGGAGTCTATATGTTAAATAGAATTGATGAACCAACAAGAAAAAGAAGTAAGAGAAATAAGAAAAATAGTTCGTCATTAGATATACAATATGTGGAAGGTAAAACTGCAAATCAAACTAAATTTATGGAAGCATTTGAAAATAATGATTTAGTTATTGGAGTTGGATATCCGGGAACAGGTAAAACATATTTAGCATTATATATGGCTTTAACTGAACTTGAAATTAACAAAGAATTTGAAAAAATTTATATTGTTAGGTCTTCAGTATCATCTAGAAATTTGGGATTCATGCCCGGAAATGCTAATGATAAAATGAAGGAATATGAAAAACCATATATGTCGAATGTCAATGATTTATATGGTCGTGGTGATGCTTATAATATTCTTAAACAAAAAGGTATTATTGAGTTTTCACCTACATCATATTTGCGTGGTCAAACATTCAATAACTGTATCGTAATTTTGGATGAATTTCAAAATTTATCATTTCAAGAGCTTACTACTGTTATTACAAGGTTTGGTGAGAATTGTAAAATGGTTGTTATTGGTGATACGGGTCAAGATGATTTAACCAGTGAACGATATAAGGAATTTTCCGGTGCTAGAGATTTGATGAAAATTACCAATAAAATGAAAAATGTTGAAACGGTTTATATGGGTGTTAATGACATTGTTAGGTCTGGATTTGTTCGAGATTTCATAATTGCTCAATATGGAATACCAGAGGAATTTGATATAAAACAATATCAACTAATCTAGAAAAAGGAGCCGAAAGGCTCCTTTTTTGTTTACATATATTATGATTTGATATATATTAAAACTAATAGGAGAGAATTATGAAAGATATTGATTGGATTATAAATGATCTTAAAGAGGCTGCTAGTAAAGCTACTAGTGGTGTGTGGGATGTATCTGGTGTAAGAGCAAAAAGATTGGATGTAGAATCCATCACTATTAATACAGATGATGATGCATTTATATTTTTTCCAATTGGTGAACGTGGTGAGTATCATAGTGAAGCATTTAATGATGCAAATTATGTTGCTAAATGCTCTCCATCTGATATTCTGGCTTTGATTGATGAGATAGAATCACTTAGAGCACAACTTAAAAGATTAGTAGAAACGTGGTGAAGGGAGAATAAAATGACTGAGATGATTAAATTTGGTTCTATTGGACAATTTCGAAACACAATTCGAGATGTGAAGGATTATGTTGCACGTCAAAATGAAATTAATGGTACATCTGGTACACTACCAACACTAGAATTTCGTGGGAGTGTTAAACTTCATGGTACAAACTGTTCATGGAATTACTCAGCTGATAGTGGCACTTTTACTCCACAATCGCGCAATCGTGTATTGAGTGTTGGTGATGATAATGCAGGATTTGCAAAATACTGTGAAGATAATCGGGAATCTATTAATACCTTGTTTAATACATTAACGGGTTTTGTTGATGTAAATAATAAAATTGATAATATTATTGTTTATGGTGAATGGGTTGGTCCGGGAATACAAAAGGGTGTTGCTATTTCCTCTATACCAACTAAATCATTTTTTGTGTTTAGTGTTAAATACATATTCAAAAATGGTTCTGTTGAAGAATATCCGGGTACAATTTTTGGTGTAACCAATGCTCTTAGTCTGATTCAAGTTCCAGATGCATACTCAATAACAGATTTTCCAGAATGGAGAATTGTTATCGATTTTAATGAACCAGATGTAGTTCAAAATGAATTGATTAAAATTACAGAAGATGTTGAAGCTGAATGTCCAGTTGCACTTGTTTTTGGTGTTTCTGGTATAGGTGAAGGTGTTGTTTGGACACACTATCTTGAAGATGGTTCCACACTGAGATTTAAGGTTAAGGGTGAAAAACATTCAATTTCTAAAGTTAAAACTCTTGCTGCAGTTGACATTGAAGAGATTAACAACATCAAAGAGTTTGTTGATTCTGTATTGACTGAATCTAGGTTAATGCAAGGTATTGAATACCTTAAGGAAATGAACCATAAGATTGATGAAACATCTACTGGTCATTATGTTAAGTGGGTGGTTTCTGATGTATTTAAAGAGGAAATGGACACCATTAACGAAAATGGTCTTGATAGTAAAAAGGTTGGGAAGCATCTCTCTAATGGTGCAAGGAAATGGTTTTTTGAGAAAGGAATTTGTTAATGAGTAATATGGATAATGCAGCTAATATGATTAAATGCCTTACTTGGAGTGAAATGATTGAATTTGCTTCAGAATTGAATGATGCCATGGAAGAAGTTAATGATGGTGTTGGTATTGGTGGTATTGGTTGTGTTGGTGTAGACCAAACATATAAGATATGTGAAGTGTTAAACGGATGGGCTGAAACTAGAGCATAATTTGATATTTTCTAATTTAGTTGTTGACATTAATTCAAAAATACTCTATATTGATCATATAAATTAAATGAAACAAGGAAATTATATTATGAATAAGTCAAAGCTTGAAAATAAGTGGTGGATTGTTGACCGTCTCAAGGTTATCAATGGTGATGATGATGCAAAGGATTTGAAGATTTCCTATTACCACAAGAAGATTTTGGTTGAACGTGGTTTTGTTGCAGTGGAAAATCTAAAAGGTGAAGGTCGCGGTCGACCAACTTCAATTTATAAGTTGTCTGGTAAAGGTCGTGGTTATTTGGCTCTTTCCACAAAATGGAAGAGGTAGTATGATAAGCAGTCTGACACATCGAAAGAAACACCAGACTGTTTATTAATTTTAATGAAATAAAGGAGACTACTATGAAGATTAGTGATATTAGGCGAATTTTAGCAACAAAGTATCAAAAACAAGAATTTACAATTGATGCTGATAATGGTGATCGCATTATTGAAATTGTTGGTGCTAGTTTTGTTGCAGATACAGATAGTATTTTTGGTACACCAGATGTAAATTTTATCAAAAAAGAAATTGAATGGTATCATAAACTATCAACAAATATTAATGATATTGGTGAAAAAACAGATATACAACAAAAATGGCTTGATGCTGCCGACCAATATGGTAACATTAATTCAAATTATGGTGAGCTTATTTTTTCACCACGATATCTAGGTCAATATTCTGAAGTATCATATGAGTTGGAATTAAATCCAGAATCCAGACGTGCTGTTATGATTTATAATCGTCCTTCTATGTGTGAAGAATATAAGGAAAATGGTAAATATGATTTCATTCCTACAAATGCAGTGGGTTATCATATTAGAGATAATAGGCTCAATGCTACTGTACAAATGAGTTCAATTGATGCAGTTACTGGATACCATAGTGATTATGCATGGCAGAAGCATGTTTTGGCAATGCTTCATAATGATTTGGATCATACAGATAGTCGTATGGATCAAACAACAAGTTTTGAAGTTGGTGATATTACATGGCAAGCAATGTCACTTTATGTCCATGAAAAAGACTTCCACCTTTTGGATGAGTATCTAAATGTATGATAAATGGGATTTGCGATTTCTAAAAATCGCAAAAGAAGTTTCCATGTGGTCCCTCGATCCTTCTACGAAAATCGGTTCGGTTATCGTAAAGGATCGAAGGATTCTTTCAACTGGTTATAATGGTTTTCCACGAAATATTGAAGACACTCTTGAAAGACTTTCTGATAGAGAGTCAAAATATAAATATATGGTTCATGGCGAATTGAATGCAATTTTAAATGCATCATATCATGGTATATCTTTATGTGGAGCTACCGCATACGTTTATGGTTTGCCGCCATGTGTGGAATGTTCAAAAGCAATAATTCAATCTGGAATAAGTGTAGTTGTATCTCAATATGCACATCCATTACCTGAAAGATGGAATAATTCTTATTTACTGAGTAAAGAGATATTTGAAGAATCAAATATTGAATATAAAGAATTTGAAATAAACACTTTACTCTAGATTAGATTCAGGTTATATTGATATTTCATACATAAATATAATATGGAGAGGTGGCTGAGTGGTAAGGCACCTCATTGCTAATGAGGCAGGGTGTGAAAGCATCTCATGGGTTCGAATCCCATTCTCTCCTCCAATATTAAGGATATTTCTTGAGCGATAATTTTTACACATTTTTCAAAAAACATAAAAACAAGATACTATTATCAGGTTATGAAAATGGTGTTAAATTCAACAAACAGGTGCATAATAAACCATATCTTTTTGTTGATTCTGATAAAGATAATAAAAAATATGTAAACATGGCTGGAAAACCAGTGCGTAGAATTGATTTTGAATCAACCTATGAGGCTCGCACATTCTCTAGGGAATATCAGGATATAGAAAATTTTGAAGTGTATGGTTCCACGTATTTTGAATATGTGTGGATAAATGATAATTATTCTAACCTAAAATCAGACAATTCTAAGATTAAGATTGGTAATTATGATATTGAAACTGATTCTGAAGGTGGGTATGGTAATATCGAAACAGCAGATAAAGCAGTTATATCAATATCAATAGGGTTGGTTGGTCATAAAGATATTTATTGTCTTGGTTTAAAAGATTATGATCCGTCAAAATCCGAAAGATTAAAAAAAGAGATTCCAAACAAAAATGTAATCTATACTAAATGTAATAGTGAAGAAGCTTTATTGCGTAAATTCATTAGTATATGGGTTGCGCTGGAGATGGATTGTATTACTGGTTGGAATGTGAATGGTTATGATAATCTGTATGTTATCAGGCGTATAAGGCGCATATTGGGTGATGAAAAGGCTAAGAAATTATCCCCATTTGGTCTTATTAATGAATCATTTTATGAAGCATGGGGTAAAACTCAATCTAGGTTTGATATTGTTGGAATACCGACACTTGATTATATTGAATGTTATAAAAAATTCTCATTTAAAAATCATGAGTCGTATAAACTAGACTACATTGCTCATGATGTTCTGGATAAGAAGAAATTGGATTATTCTCAATATAGAACATTGGCCCGTCTATACAAAGAAAATTCTGATCTGTTTTATGACTACAACATCATTGATATTGTGAGAGTTGAAGATTTAGAACATAAATTGAAATTTATTGATTTGATTTTTCAGTTAGCTCATTTCACCAGAACAAATGTATTGGATGCATTTTCGACAGTTAAACCATGTGATGTTATTATTCATAATACATTGATGAGAGATAATATAGTAATACCACATCAACAAGAAACAGGAGAAGTAGCAGAAGGAGCTAAGAATATTGTTGGTGGGTATGTAAAAAAAGTTATCACTGGACACCATAAATATGTTATGTCTTTTGATTTTGCATCTCTATACCCACATTTGATAATGCTTTATAACATTTCGGCTGAAACATTTATGGGTAAACTATCACAATATGATAGTGTAAATACACCTGATTTAGTTATTAAGGGTGAATTTGATCAATTTTATGATAAATTAATCAAAGATAATATGACAATGACACCAAAAGGAACTGTTTTCTCTAGAGATAAACCCGGTGTATTCGGTGTAGTTATGAAAGAATTATTCTCTAAACGGACTGAATACAAAAATGAAATGATGAAATATAAGAAAAAGAAAGAGAAAATATTAATAGAAATAGAAAAAAGAGGATTAAAACATCATCTTCTATCATAAAAAAGATGGAGGATATTCCACATAATATTTTAGAAACACATAATATATGGAAGGATTATAATGTATGAAGAATTAAATGATGTTGAATTATTAGCTTTATATGAAAAAGCATCATATAATGAAACGCAATTACATAATGAACAGTTAGCAGTAAAAATCCTAGCAAATTCCTTTAATATTAGAGGCTTTATATAGTAATATATAAATGAAAATCTGGTGAATTGCTGGAAACTCCTGATAATAGGACAATCAGCAGCCAAGCTTGAAAGAGAAGGTTCAACGACTATTCCGCAAGGAAGTACACTTAAGTAAGTGGAAGCGCCAGACATCCATATGGATGATGATATAGTCTGCTCTTTATGGTAACATAAAGCTGGATGTTATTCCGGGTAAAAACTAACGATTTTTATTGAACATAAGGTTATGGTGGGTTGGCTAACAAATACTCAAGATGGTTTAACAATGATATCGCTGAAAGCATTACTATTAGTGGTCAACTTGCAACAAAATGGGTGGAAGTGGAAGTAAATGGATATTTGAATAAAATACTAAAGACAACTGATTTTGACTATATTATTGGTTGTGACACAGATTCGGTTGTTGGTGATACTACTATTAATGTAAATGGTATAGATACCACTATATCTGAATATTTTGAAGATATGAAGGACTATATTAAATGTGATAAATTTAATGAAAACTATATCAAAGAAGGAGATAAGTCGTTAACTCCTTCTATTAATAAGATTAGTGGTAATATTGAATATAAACCAATTAAATATGTAATGAAACATAAAGTTAAAAAGGAGATGTATAGAATAACTAATAACAGAGGTGAAAGTGTCACAGTGACAGAAGACCATTCTGTAATAGTAAAAGATAAAAAAAGTGGTAAAATATTAGAGATATCACCAAAAAAAATTAATATAGAGAACCATAGAATCATAAATATAATAGGTACTGATACAGATTCATAAGGGTTCGATAGTGAAATCAATAAAAGAAAAACTAAATAATTATATTTTTCCTATAATATATGATGATGATAATATAGATATAGAATTTATATATTCGAGAAGACACACAAAAGGATTTAAAAATGTTATAAAATATAATAAACCTGATACGATATCAGGTTTGTATGATATTCTATATAAAATAATGATTATGGGTTCTGCAATGTTATTAGAAAAGTATATATTGATGTATGGTGATAATTTAGGAGAAATTAGATATAATAAGTCATGTGCTGGATCGTCTATAACACTTGATAATATGGTTTCTAAATATGGTGTTATAGATGGAACTAAAAAATTCAATATATATAGAAATAGACAATCGTATAGTAATTCATATGAATATAAATTTGAAAAATATGGTATGTCTAAAGAAGAATATAATTCTTATAATAAATCAAGAGCTGTAACACTTGATAATATGGTTTCTAGACATGGTGTTATAGATGGAACTAAAAAATTCAATATATATAGAAATAGACAATCTTATACTAACTCAGAGGAATATCTTGGTAAAGAAAAATATAAAGAAGTTAATAGTAAAAAAGCTAATACTATTGAAAATTTTATTACACGATATGGTAAAGAAGTGGGAATATCAAAATTTGAAAAATATATCAATAAAATGCCATGTGGATATTCCAAAATAAGCCAAGAATTATTTTGGAATATCCTAGATAAAACTGATATATTTTCAGATGCTTATTTTGCTGAAAGAAATAATGAATATGGTGTTATGGATATAGTAAATAATAGATATTTTAAATATGATTTCGTATCTATTAATATGAATATTGTTATAGAATTTCAGGGTGATCATTATCATGGTAATCCTAAGATGTATAAACCATACGATTATTTATGTGGTAAAGGCTGTACTAATATAATAGCGAAAGATAAATGGATATATGATAAACAAAAAGAAGACCTGATAAAAGAGAAACGGGGTTTTGAAACTATATTTGTTTGGGAATCTGATTATCGTGATGATAAAGATTTTATGGTAAAGAGGATAATTGATTATGTTAAAAATAGAATTTGATGATGATTATGTGATTGAATCATTAGGTATACAAGAAATAGATGTGTATGATATCGAAGTTGAAGATAATCATAATTTTTTTGGTAATAATATATGTGTTCATAATTCGATTTATGTGAATGTAGAGGGTATTGTTGATAAAATCTATCCGGGATCAGACCCTAACAATGATGAAGATAGATCAAAGATAACTGATATGTTAACAGAATTTGCTAAAACATTAGAAGAAAAAGCAATTAGTGTAGCACTAGAGAAAATGTATAAGACTACAAATGCATATGATCCATGCCTTAATATGAAAGTTGAAGCTATTGGACAAGGTGTTTGGAGAGCGTCTAAAAACTATATTATGTCTGTGTGGTCCATGGAAGGTATTAAATATCAAACACCTGTAATCAAAATGACGGGTATTGAGGCTGTTAAATCATCAACACCAGAGATATGTAGAAATTACATCAAGGATTCAATTTCCTATATCGTTAAAAAAGATGAAGCTGGTTTAATTAAACATATTGAAAAATGTGTTGAAGAATTTTACTCAATGCCATTTGATAAAATTGGTAAACCATCAGGTGTTACTGATATTGATAAATGGATTGATTCAAACACTATATTCAAAAAGGGTGTACCATATCACGTGCGCGGGGCAATAACATATAACAATTTAGTAGATGAAAAAAATCTAAATGATGTGTGTACAAAGATACAAAATGGTGATAAGATGCGTATCTGTTATATGCTTTTACCTAACCCGACTGGTCAGAATATATTTGCTGTGCCAGATGAATTACCAGAGGAGTTTAGATTAGAGGGTTATATTGATTATGTAAAACAGATAGATAAAACATTCTTAAAACCAGTTAATTCATTGGCTAGTCTAGCTGATATTGATTTGGATGGTAAAAAGAAATTAGATGAATTTTATTAGGAGATAATAATGGCGCAACATGATGTACGTATGACACCAGATTTTGGTTTCACGTTTGAAAATGAAAAGGATAACGATACAACGCAAGCACAAGAATTGTATGATATACAGGTTTCATTCCTTAATAGACTTAAGGGTGATGTTGATAAAGATACAATTGCTTGGCCCGGTCAACAAAGACATCAACAAATTGAGAATTTTATTGAAAAATTAAACGCAATCATGAAGGGAAATAAATGAGTTTTAGAGACGAATTACTTAAAGCAACAAAAATCAAGGAATCTGGTTTACTATCTGAATCTTTAGTTTACAACAAGAGAGAATTTGCACCAACACAAATTCCAATGATGAATGTTGCATTATCTGCAGACCCATTTGGTGGAGTTTCTTCAGGGTTGACTGCATGGTGTGGACCATCTAAACACTTCAAATCTTTGTTTTGTTTGGTATCAGCTAAAGCATATTTGGATAAACATGATGATGCTACGCTACTATTCTATGATTCAGAATTTGGTACACCACCATCATATTTTATGGCTGCTGGTATTGATCCTACAAGAGTTATTCATGCGCCAATTACTAATTATGAAGAATTGACATTTGATATAAACAGAAAATTGGAGCTTATTAAAACTGAAAATCATGTTATCATTGTAGTTGATTCCCTTGGTAATTTGGCTTCGAAAAAAGAGGCAACAGATGCTTTAAGTGAAAATTCTGCAGCTGATATGACAAGAGCAAAGGTAAATAAATCATTATTCAGAGTCATAACACCGAAGCTAAAGTTGAAAGATATACCGATGCATGTAGTACAACATGTATATGATACAATGTGTCTTGCCGGGGATACCAAAATTAAAACTAGTAATGGGAGTAAAAACATTAGTGATATCAACATTGGTGATATGGTTTGGAGCCTCAGTGGTTTACAGGAAGTTATAAATAAATTTACACCAAAAGATTTGAGTGGTGAAGGTAAGAAGTATCTTAAATTGAAATTTGATGATGGTAGCGAGATAAAATGTACGCATGACCATAAATTTTATATGAAAAATGATACTTGGGAGGAAGCAATAAACATAAAAATTGGTGATGAATTTAAATAATTATGTTACAAGAGTCCTTTTATATAAATATCTTTAAGTGTGTTGAATAAAAGGACTCTCTAATGTTTAAACTAATGATTAAAATACATAATAAAACAAAATTAAAATATCTATGCCAAACAAAACGAAAAAATTATATGGAATATACGGGGTCTGGTGTTTATTGGTTAAAACATCTTAAAAAACATGGTTTTGATTTTACCACTATATTATTATATCAAAACGACGATTTAGAAATTTTTACTGAACGTTGTTTATATTATTCCCATTTATTTGAAGTGGATATATCAGGTGAATATGCTAATTTAATACATGAACTCGGTCCAGATCAAAAACAACAATTTATATATTGGTGGAAATATGCATCACATGAAATGAAGAAAGAAGTTTACAAAAAAAGAGGAAAATCACTTAAATTGTATTGGGCCAATTTAAGTGATCTGAAATACACTCATATATGTGAGAATATGAGTGTTAAACAAACTGAATTTTGGTGTGATATACCTTTTGACGAACGTAAAATTAGAATGGAAAAATGTTTAATTGGTTTAAACAAATTTCACGAAGATAAAGATGGCGATAGTTATATTGAATGGAAAGAATCTTTATCTAAATCCTCATTAAATAGATATAATGAGATGACTATAAAGGATAAAAAAAAACTCGGAGTTGAAATATCAAAAACAAGACTGTCTATGTCTATGGAATCCAAATTAAACAGAAAAAGAAAAATTCAAAAAGTATACGATACGGGTAAACATGACGAATTATTTTTGAGATATAGTAAAGAGAGAAAGGGTGTTAATAATCCAAATGCGACAATAATAGTTTGGGAAAATATAGAATACACTAGATCACAATTTGTAAAATATATAAGAAACATAACATTATCTAGAAAAGAGTGTTTTTATATATTGGATAATAATCCAACAGATACTTGTTTTTATAAGAGAAAATTCAAAAGAAAACATATTATGTTAGTATGTCCACATTGTGATAAAAAATCTAGTAAAAATCAAAGTGCTATGTTAAGATGGCATTTTGATAATTGTAAACATAAGAAGGATATTAAATGAGAAAACTAGTTTCAGTAGAAGAAGTAGATAAATTTGATTTATATGATATAACAGTTGCTAATGATCACTGTTTTGAGTTGGATAACAATATACTTGCACATAATTCCATGTATAGTAAAACGGTTGTGTCTGGTGGTCAAGGTACAATGTTATCAGCTGATAATGTATTCATCATTGGTAGACAACAAGAAAAAGATACGGTTGATACTAAGAAATTAAGTGGATATAATTTTATTATCAATATCGAAAAATCACGATATGTCAAGGAAAAGATGAAGATTCCAATTAGTGTTTCTTTCAATGGTGGAATTAAAAGATGGAGTGGTATTCTAGATTTAGCAGTTGAGGGTGGGTATATAGAAAAAGTCACATCACAATCATATAGTAAAATCAATACTACAACGGGTGAAATTGAACCAGAAAAATTTAAGAGGAAAGATATTGAATATAACTCTACTCTATGGAAAAGTATTTTCGCTGAAACTGATTTCGCAGAATTTATTAAAACAAAATTTGCAGTAGCGCATGGTGCTTTGATTAATGACGATGATGAAGATGATATAGATGATATCATTGATGATGAAGAAGATGAAATTGAATAAGGAGTTACCATTTGATCGAAAATATAATCCTTTCTCATCTCATAAACAATGAGGAATTTTCAAGAAAAGTAATACCACATATCAAGGCAGAATATTTCGAAGAAAACAATGAGCAGATTATATGTAAATTAATATTAAACCATTTTAGGAAGTATAATAAAAGACCTAATGAAAAGGTTTTGTTAAGCGAACTTGAAGGTAAAGCTTTACCTGATAAACTTTTCGAAAAAACATATAACTCCATAAAGTCTATGACATATGAAGAGCAAGACATTGAATGGCTTTTCAATAAAACTGAAGAATATTGCAAGGAGCAGGCATTAAGAAATGCCCTTCTTCTTGCGGTTGAAAAATCTGAAACTGATGAAAAAGGTCAAATCCCTTCTATTTTAGAAGAAGCTTTGGGTATAAACTTTGATACAAATTTGGGACATGATTACTTTGATAATGCAAGTGAAAGGTTTGATTTTTATCAGAAAAAGGAAGATAGACTACCATTCGACCTTGAAATTTTGAATATAATTACTCAAGGTGGTTCATACAAAAAGACATTCAATATGTTAATGGGTGGATGTGTTCATCCTACCACGAAGATTAAGGTAAGATATCGTAAAAAAACGTAAACTGTACCAGCCACAAATAAACAGAAAGTTTATGGCTGGAGAACACATGTTAGAAAAGACACTAAATAAATACTATAGAAAATTCAACTTCGATAATAAGGAATATTTAGAATTTTTAAGGTCCAAGTTACCTGATGATATTAAGAGTTATTCAAGTGTTAGGAATATTCTTAAAAAGTACATCATAATTAAAAACCCTGTTACTATTGACTATTGGATACAAAGAGGTTATACTATAGAAGAAGCTATAGATATGAAATCACAACAACAAAAAATAAGGTCTAAAGTATCTGTAGAACATTGGTTAAATAAAGGTTACTCTTTGGAAGAATCGAAAAAGGAAGTATCTAAAATCCAAAGTAAAATTTCAACAAAAACACACAATGAAAGAAAGGATACACCATACGCTAAAGAAAACTCTATTTGGTGTAAAGAATACTACATCAAACGAGGTTTTTCTAATCAAGATGCAATAGAAGAGATATCTGCTGTTCAACGTGTATTGGGTAGAAGGTCTAAGGGTAAAAACCCAATACATAAAAGAAATACACGTATAGAGTATTATTTATTAAAGACTGATAATAAAGACGAAGCGCGTGAAATGTTATCTAAAAGACAGTCTACTAAGGGACCATGGAAAAATTATAATGAGTATTTAGATTATTCTAGAAAAGTACGTAAGATAAGTGATAGATGGGTGAAGTTGGGTAAAGTACCTAATTCAGATATTAGATCAAATGAATGGCATTTAGATCATATTTTCTCTATTGCTCATGGATATTTAAAGAAAATTGATGTTGATGTAGTTGGGCATTGGACTAATTTACAAATTATTAGTGCTTTAGAAAACAAAACTAAAGGTTGGCATTGTCACAAATCAGAGGGTGAATTACTAAATGAATATAAACAATCAATGGATTGAAAAGGAAATAGAAATTGGGTCTGTAAAACAGCTTTTAGATAATGGTTATGAAATAGAAGTTGATTCACCTGATGGTTTTATACCTGTTAATTTTTTTATTGATAAGGGTATATATAAGGAATATGTTTTAACAACATCTGATGGAAGTGATGTAATATCTTGTAACGATGATCATTTATTTGAAACTGCAGTGGGTTGGGTGTCAGCAAAAGTTTTGGTTGATAGAGGTTATTTTAATGTTCTCACCAGAGATGGCTTTAAAGAAGCTTCGGTGGAATATACAGGTGTTGATATTCCAATTGTTGATATTAATGTAGAACATGAAAACCATAGGTATTATACTGAAAATATATCATCACATAATACAGGTGGAGGCAAATCCCTAACTATGTGTCACATGGCTGCAGCAAATATTGCAATTGGTAAAAATGTATTATATATCACAATGGAAATGTCTGAAGAATGGATTGGCAAACGTATTGACGCAAATCTATTTGATATTAATATTGGTGATATTGATAAAATGGACAAAGATAAATTTATCAATACTATAAACAAACTGAAAACCAAAACACATGGTACGTTAAAAATTAAGGAATACCCAACTAGTAGTGCTAATGTAGGTCACTTCAGGCATTTATTACATGAATATAAGATGAAATTTAATTTCATTCCAGATATAATCTATATTGACTATCTGAATATTTGTTCATCTTTTAGACGTAATGCAAACTCTGGAATGTATGAGTATTATAAATCTATTGCAGAGGAAATTAGGGCATTAGCAATTGAAGGTGATTACTGTATTTGGTCTGCAACACAAGTTAATAGAGATGGGCTGAAATCATCTGATTTTGATATGACTAGTACATCTGAATCGATGGGTGTTGTACATGCTCTGGATTTTTTCTTGGCTATTATGTCTACTGATGAATTGGATGCAATGGGTTTGATAAAATTTAAACAATTGAAAAATAGGTATGGTCCATTGGATTATTATAATTCATTTACAGTTGGTATCAACAAATCCAATATGAGATTATTTGACGCAAAACAGGATGGTAGTGTTACCCGATCTGATAATGAAACATCACCAGTTGATAATGATCTCAAAAACAAATTTGAAGCAGCCTTTTCATCATAAATACTAAAAAAGGAGTTTCTCATATTGTTTGGAATACCAACAAAACTTATAATTTATTTCACTATTGCAGCAATCACTTTTACGAGTATTGTTGCAACTTTTATGACGATTAAACATTACATAGCTGAAAACGCTAAAAAAGATATCATAATTGAAACGCAACAAAATTCTATCGAAACTCTGAAGGCCAATCTTGAATTACTAAAAGAGTTAGATGAACTGAAAGAAAATATTATTAAAATTAGAGATGAAGAAATACAAGCGTTAGAAGATGATTTGGAACATGCTGCAGAAAACCTTGGTGAAGGTGTTGATGATGCAGCACCTGAACCACTCAAAAATTTATTTAGGAACCTACAATGATGCATAAATTATTTATAATTTTTCCATTAATTTTTATATCTGCTTGCAGTACAACAACTGGTATAAAAATTGAGACAAATACTATTGTTATCAAACCTTCAAACTCATTATACAATTGTCCACAATTGGGTAGATTACCAGACCCTGAAACACTTACAAATAAACAGGTTGCGGATACGATTGTTAAATTAATGAGAAATAACAAAACATGTAATATTAATATGAAAGCAATTCAAAAATATATAAGTGATGCAGAAGCTGCAATAAATAAAGAAAAATAATCTTTACAAATACCATTTATAATGGTAGTGTATGCGTATAGGAGAAATATTATGAAATATAGATTTATTGGTGATATTCATGGTGATTTTCATGCTTATATAAAGCTTTTGGATGGTTGTGAAAATTCTGTTCAGGTTGGTGATTTTGGGATTGGGTTTGGAATACCGAATCCTGTTGATATGTATGATGTTACTAAACATGGCTTCATTCGTGGGAATCATGATAACCCATCGGCATGTAAAAATGAACCAAATTATATTGAAGATGGTACTATTGAAAATGGTATCATGTTTGTAGGTGGTGCTGCATCAATTGATAGAGCTTATAGAACTGAAGGTTTGAATTGGTGGGCTGATGAAGAATTATCATATGAAGATTTATACACAATGCATGACATATATGATGTATCTAAACCACGTGTAATGATAACTCATGACTGTCCAGAATACATTTCAAATGAATTGTGTATTAAAACTGGATTGACAAAATATAATGAGACGTCTAGAACCAGAACAGCATTTGAATCTATGCATAAATCAGACCATCAACTAGATATTTGGATTTTTGGTCATTGGCATGAACCATTTGATGAGGTTATTAATGGTACTCGGTTCATTTGTTTGGATATTAACCAGTATATTGATTTGGATATAGGAGATTAAATTATGAAATTTTTAATGAGACTCACAGGTGGAAGACCGATGAAAATGCAATATCATGCATTTGTTGATAAGGTGCGTAATAAGGATATTTACGTATTTAAGGATGTATTTGGGAGATATTTTCTAGCTGAAAATAGTATGTCTAGTTTCAGAGTTAATATTACAAAAGAACACATAGAGAAGGACGCTTGGAGTGTATAATTTAGACCCAATGTTGATGGCTCATGTTATGCAACTGATGCATAAAGCAGATAAATATGGTTCAGATAGTTTAGAGGTTAAATTTAATACATTTGATGTCTTGGAGTATTTGGATGAAAAAATGGATGAAAATAGAATAGAAAAAGATTTAAAATAAGTGTTTACAATACGTGAAATATCGTTTATATTATAAAAGTAAGTCAAACATAAAAAAGGATTATATTATGTCACTTGCAGAAATCACAAAAATTGAAACATTCGCATACACTGGTGAATCCCCATGGGGTAGCCTTGGAACAAAGGTTGAAGGTAATCTTTCATCAACTGAAATGCTAAATGCATCTGGTTTGAATTGGACTGTCTCCAAGGAACCAATGTATATTGGTGATAATCAAGTCGTTAAAGATCGTCATGCTCTTGTGCGTGATTCAGATCGTGAAATTCTTGATGTTGTTGGTAAGGGTTGGATGCCAACTCAAAACGTAGAAGCATTTGATTTTTTCCATGAATTTGTAGATGCTGGAAAAATGACAATGGATACAGCTGGTTCTTTGGATAATGGTCGTATCGTATGGGCATTGGCAAAAGTTGGTGAAGGGTTTAATATCTTTGGTGGTGATCAGGTTGACCCCTATCTCCTTTTTGTAAATCCACATAAGTATGGTAAATCAATTGATGTTCGTTTTACACCAATTCGAGTATCTTGCCAGAATAGTCTTTCATATGCACTTTCAAAGGAAGCACAACAACAAATTTCAGTTGGTCATAGGTCTAACTTTAGTAGTAATAAGGTTAAAGAAATTCTTGGATTGACCAATCTGGGTATGGATCATTACAAAGAAAATGCAATCTTTTTGGGTAGCAAGCGTTTCAATGATGAAACACTTTCAAACTATCTCCATGAATTATTCAACGTTGATAAGGAAGAAAAGCTTTCACGTCCAGCACGTCAAATCATGTCAGTGATGGATACCCAACCGGGTGTTGAATTTGCTGAAGGTTCTTGGTGGCAGGCTGTGAATGCAGTAACATTCTATGCCGATCATATGGCAGGACGTTCTGATAATGGTCGTATGAAGTCAGCTTGGTTTGGACCAAATCGCACAATGAAGAATAATGCAATGCAGCTTGCAACCGAATATGCAGAAGCTGCATAATCATTAATGGTAGGAAATAGATTGATTTCTATTTCCTACCTATGAGAGGAGTAATGAAAATGAAAATTAATAAGAAATTAGTTAAATGGACTAATATTTTAGCTGTGATATTTTCTTTTGGTGTTTTGATGATATTTGTTGCAGTTGCTTTTGCGGGTGATTCCAAAAGAGTTATTGAATATGATAAATCTGATGATGTTAAAATTGCATCACATTATACGTTTGATCAACAAATGTGTACTAGGTTTTTTATTGAAAAAGCCATTGAAAATGAATTTATGGGTCAAACATGGTACTTTGAATTGAATAAGGATGATGTATATATTCGTAATGCTGGTGATACTGAATCAAATCGTTGTGGGATTATTATGATTGAACAGCTTTGGATGGGTGTAACACACAGACTCACATACAAAACATTTTATGAAGTTGCAGATTAAATAATCCTTTACATTGACTTTATAATAGGTTATTATAAATTATAAAGTCAATGAAGGAGATTATTATGAGTATCATTCAAGAGCGTACTGATCGTGTTCTAAATCTTATTCAATCAGTAAAAGAACATTGTATGTGTTTAAATTTCGTTGATGATGGTGGGTACTTTATGGTTGTTTATCCAGATGGTGATTTTCAGGTTCATGGTACACGTATAGATTATAGGGATTTGGGTAAAGCCAAAGCACTTTCGATGCTGCTTGAAAAAATAGAAATGCATTGGAAAGAAAGCTTTTTTTAAGATTTGGGAGAATAGATTATATCTAATACGATGATGATTGAACATATGGAGAATGGTGATGCAATCGTTCTGGAACAAACGGTTTTACCAATTGAAAATGTAGGTATGACTGAAGTACTCAATTTATATAATATGAAATATAAAGGTACACATAGTAACAGTGGTTTGGAAGAATTTGATATTTTGGATCAATCTATCTATCGTGTAGATGATATTACTAGAGCTACAGATGCATTTAAAGAGCGGGTTAGGTACTCCACTAATGATACTGAAATAACATTACCTAATGATGAATAGAAATAAAAAAAGGAGCCGAAAGGCTCCTTTTAAATTCTATATTTAGGATATTACATGATGTTTGTAACAGTTGAACGTCTGTAGTAAACGTTTGCGTTCTGTACAAGTGAACCATCAGATGCAGTTGCTCCACCAGAGAATGGATTGGCTACCATTGCATAACGGGTTTTAAAGCCGATTTTAGGAGAGAAACTATTTTCACCAACCGCACGAACCATTTGTAGTGGTGTGTATGGGCAGAAGTAAAGACCAGCATCCCATGTACTTGCACCCTTATAACCAGATACAAAGAAGTCTGATGTTGCATATGGATCAATATAAACCTTAGTCTTACCAATCATACCAGCAAAAGTAACACCAGTATCATCAATAGTAAGATTTGTTGCGGCTTCATTGAACTTAAGAACTCCAGCCATTTCAAGTGCAGATGCTACATTAGATGTGGTTAGAAGAATATTACCTTTACCACGTCTGGTTGCCTTAGCAATAGCATTCGCTTCAAGAGAAATATGCATATGAAGACCAGCAAACTTTTCACCCATCCAACGACCATTTGAATCTGTATCCAAATCAAATGTACCAGTTGTTGTAACATTTGTCTGTGAACCGGGTGCAGCTGTTACGTAAATTGTTCTAACAACTTCACGATTCATTTCACTGATAAGTTCAGTAGATAGAACGTTTGATAGTTCCTTTTCAGCTTCTAAACCATGAATAGCTTTCAAGTCTTGTGCCATTTCATGTGTATATTCAGCTTTCAATGCACGACCCTTAGCGACAGCGTTGATCTGTTCGATGCTGATAGCCATTTCAGCAAAAGCAGAGTTACCAGATGTACCAAGTGCTTCCATTTGTGCAGTTGACATACCACCAGCAGCGTTGTATGTTTCTGAGTTACCAGTTGGAGTAGTACCAACATTAAGACTTGCATCGCCAACAATTGCAGTGTTACCACCAGTGATTGTTGAGAAACCAGTATTAGCTTCATTGTAGAATGCTTCAGTACCAGCTTGGTTAGCATAGCGTGAACGCATTGCGAAGATTTGACCAGTTGGACCAGTTAGAGGCTGAACACCCAAAATATCATAAGCGATAAGATTTGGTGCTGATCTACGGATCATTGAAATAAGTACCGGATCATAATTAGTGATACCAGATGTATTATTTGTTGGTGCAGCTTCGTTTAATGGGTGACGCATATTTTCAATTTCACCACTTTCAAAACTCTTTTCAGTATTTTCTAAAAGTTGTGCTGTTACCTTGAATCTATCCATATCAGCGATCTTTGGAAGCGCTTCATCTTCAAGTAATGCTCTCCATTTTTCAACAACTTCGGGTTGTACAATTGCCATTTTATTTAACTCCTTGTTTTTTTATTTATTTATATAAATTAAACTTTCGACATTGCTCGTGATGTGTTAAGATAATTTTGCATGTTAGAATTAATCTTGATGCTAGATGAATCGTTGATATCAACTGATTCATTTAACTGTGTTTTATCACCACTAGTTGATTTACTTGGATTTACAGTTTCCTTCAACATTGTTGCTGCTTCTGTAAATGATTCGTGATCATCAAATGATAGGTGATTGGTTAACTTCACAAGCTTATCTTTAGATACATCATCCATACCTTCAGTTAAGGTATCCATGATGTCTTTTTTAGCTTGTGCTTCTATAAGCTTTGTGGTAGCTGCATTTGAAACGATACTTTCATTTAGTTCAACTTCAAGTTCAGCGATACGTTCACTTAGAGACTCTACAATATCAATTTTATCTTCAGGAACATCGATATTATGTTCTGATAAAATATCTTTAAGAGCGGTTAAAAGTGATTCAGAAATTTCGGCTTTGATACCATTTTCGATAGCAAGTTCATTTTCTTTCATGTAATTATCAGCAATAATTTCAAGGTAATCAGAAAGTCTTTCTTCTAGAGCCGCCTTTGATTCTACCAATTCAGCTTCAAATTCTTCTCTAAGTTCTTCAGTAATTTCACTTACTTTAACACTTACAGCACCTTCAAAAAGGTTAAAAGCTTTATTCTGAAATTCTTCAGATAATTCAGTTCCCTGAAAAAGCAAATCAAGGTCTTCCTTGCGAACTTTACCAGCTGATTCAACACCAACTTTATCAGATACGTCTTTTGTTTTTAATTTATCGGCTACTTTATCACCAACATTCTTATCAGCTGGTCTTTTTTTATTTGTTCCACCAGCTGGAGTTACAGCACCAGCTGCAGCTGAATCTGAATGTGTTGACTTTACTTCTTCTACCATGTTAATAGTCTCCTATTTTAAACTCTAATTTTTATTTATTTATACATTCTTAGGTTTTGACTTAATTATCCACGCATTGCGTCTAAATATCTTTCAAAACTTTCAAGAATTTCTTCTTCACTAGGAGATTTCTTTTGAAACTCTTCCTTGATTTCTTCTGCTACTTGTGTTACTTTTGTAACTTCACCTGATGTTGGATCATATACCCATTCAACATTTTCCATAATCCCATTAACCCATGCACCATGGGCTGATGGTTGCGCCACGATATCAACAGTATTTAATACAAAATCCTCTTGCACTACTTGCGCTCCACCAGAGGCTTTTAGTGTACCTAATCCCCTAGTTGAAACACCTAATGCGGCACCAGATTCAATTAAATTACGTGCGATATTACCCATGGGAGTTTCTAATATTTTTGCTTTACCAATGAAATTAGAACCATCTCTTTTCATTTCGGTAATCATATGAGAAACTTTGTCAAGATTAATTGTAGGACCAGATGGGTGATTTAATTCACCTAATGATCTTTTTTTAGAAATGAAATCTCTATTATACGTGTTCATTTGAGATTCAAGAATCGCGCTTGGGTATATCCTACCATTACGATTTTTCTTATCACCTTCCATGAAAACACCAGTGATGTAAAGATTGGTTTTCTTACCTTCACCTAAATCTTCGGTTAGATATTCAATATCATTGAAATTTTCTTCTGAAATTAATTTCATTTTATGCTTTCCTTTGCAAAGTCAATCATATTTTCCAGTTCTTCTTGTGAAGACATTGCTCTTTTTTCAATTGCTTTTCTAGAACTTCCGGCCTCTTCTAACATCTTACTCAATGCAGATGCATCTGATTTAGATAAATTATAACTAGTGCCATCTTTTAATGAAATTACACCAGACTTAATTTCTTCAATTAAATATGATTCTGATACAGTTTCAGCATCATAATCATCTTCGTAATCATCTTCGTAATCATCATCTACAGTCTCTGGTAGAGCTTCTAATAAACTATCACGTACAATCATTAAATTAGAAGTAATTGTCTTCCATGCGTATGTATCAAGTTCACTAACTTGATCATATAAATCACTCACTTCTTCAAGAATGTCTTGAAATTCATTCATATAAACGTAATTTACGTCAACATAAGATTCATTCAAGTTTTTATCAGTTAAAGCTTTAAGTACTTGTTTCAGATCATGGAATCCAGTTTGAGTGCTTTGAGGGTTGCTATATCTAAGATTAAACCAACCATTTTTATCTCTGGTAACTACAGGTGGATTTTTCATGGTATTAAGTTTAGCTTGTACAGCAGCTAAATCTTTTTTATCCAAGACCTGTTTATTGTTACCCAATTCTTCATTGATTTCATCTGCTTTTACGCCTTGAATTATTAACTGTGTAGTTGCGATACTTGATAACCACTTAATATCAGCACGGGCAATTTGTATTAACGCCTCTTTATCTTTACCTTTAAGTATAGCCTTCATTTTATTTGTTTGTTCTGGTTGAAGCCTATCGGGAAGTGATTTATATGACGCTTTTAATTTTGTTATCATTGATGGTGAAAATAACGCTTCATCAAGTTGAACACTTTCATCAAAATCAACTGATTCTTTATACATATTCAGTTCATAGGATTTACCCATGTTATAAACCTGAACTTGGATAGCTTTTTTACCATCCGTACCGACTAAACGATAAGAGTTTGTTTTACCATTAGATGGTTTTGGTGGACCCATAGCAACCTTATTGTCAATCTCTTCTGGATCAACCGTTATACCAAGATTAGATTTTGCATATTTGTAAGCATGTTGCATTGCAGTTGAAAAATCTTTGTGATATAACTCATAGCCTGAAGCGGATTCATTCATTTCAAATGATTCTTTGATGATACTGGTTAAAGAAGCAGCCATATCACCCAATGCAAATGACACTTTACCATTTCTATTATATAAGTAATGTTTCATTTTACTAGCACCATCACCTTGTTTAATCAAAGTAACTTTACCGACTTTTGCTTTACCAACAACTGATTTAAATGTTACTTTAAATGTACCCTCACTACTTGAATTATATTTAATCTTAATTATATCACCTTTTTTCAGTGAATCAAAAATACTTGAATAATCACTACCTAATGATTCATTCATGTTTTTAGCTGTTTTAAGCATGTCTTCTTTTTTGCTTTTACCAATATTTGTTCTAAAATCACCATAAGATTTTTTAAGCGTTTTAAGATTCTTGGTATGTTGAGCATCAGCTTCTGAAATAGGAGCTTTATCAGCTTTACGTGAAGCTTTTTTAACACCTTTTGTTAAATCCTCAGATGTGCCTTCTGGATCAACAAGTTTTCCTGCCATTACCAAATCCTTGAAATCTTTTTCACCTTTTGGTTTAGGTTGGGCGACTTCAATACAAAATATTTTAAAGTTTTTCATTTTATTTGCTACCTTTAAGATGACATACTAAGATGTTTTTTAGTTGGAGTTCCACTCTTCTTGAATTTCTTATATGGGTTTTCAGCTTTTTGTTTTCTACGGGCTACCTTAATTGGGTCTTCCATATGTTTCATTTTCGGTGCCTTTTTCGTATTGCCTCATCTAACTTTTTTTTAGATTCATCATCATCATCTGATTCATCATCATCTGATTCATCATCATCATCATCATCAGAATCATCTTCATCTTTTTCTTCAAAGATGTTAGCTTTCAAATCTTCGATACGGGTAGCAATACGTTCATTCATATCCACCTTAAACAGTTTACGTGCTTCAACAACATTTCCAGCATCTAGTGCATCAATTAATCTATTCATTTGAGTCTCCTATTTTTAATTATTTATCTTTTTCAACATTTTTAACTTCTGGTTTATCAGGAGTTTTGGGTTTATCAGCTACTTTGGGTTTATCAGCTACATCAGGTTCTTGATCTTGTTCCTGTTCCATTTCATTCTCTTGTTCAATTCTAGGGTCAGTACCCATATTTGCATTAATCGCTTTACGTTCATCATCACCTTCATAGTCACTGACTTTTTCTTTTTCAATTGCTTTATTGATATCATCAATATCTTCCTGAGACATATAGAGAATTTTTCTTTGTATATATTCTTTGGAGAAATAAACACCCTTATAGGTTTCTACATTATTCAAAACATCTAATCTACTGGCTAATATTTCTTGTTCTTTCATTTCAGCAAATAGATTATCTGCAGAAAATTCAAATGATATATTATTTCTAATTTTATCAAAATCCTCTGGTGTGATGATATTTTTTAATGTCAACTGTCTTTTCAATAATTCTAGAAATAGATTAGAAAACCTTTTTCTTAATCGACCAATAAATTTGGCAAACTTTACTTCATCACGTGAAATTTCAGTTTGGCGACCAAATTGGAAACTAGATTGTTGATCAAGTCTTGTTAATGGTACATTGAGTGCACGATAAAGTTTATTGAGGAAATAATTCACTTCTTCCAACTCACCTAGATTTTGACCACCGGGTAGAGTTGTAATTTCTGTTGCTTTACCATCAGAACGTCTTGGAAGGAAATAATCTTCTGTCATAGTGGTGAACTTACGATCATCCCGAATTTCACCTGTTGTTTGATCATAGACTATTTTATTTTTATATTTTGTAGCTACATTTTGTAAATGCTGTTCTGCTTTGGCTTTAGGTAAATTACCAACATCAATATAAAAAATTCTTCTCTCTGGTGCTCTGGAAATTCTATAGATAATAGAAGAATCCTCTAAAGACTTAAGCATATTCAATGGTCTAATAGCTTTGTGTAGATGTGAAAGAACCATTGTGTTATTATGATTCATGATACCCGATGTGATATGGATTATTGAATCCAGTGACATACGGACAACTGATGTTCCCATTGTTGAAACGTTTGTTTGTTTTTCGGTAAACCCTTTTGGTGAAAAGATGTAATATTCGTCAACAACTTGCTGTGTAATAGCATCAGCACGACCACGTTCATTTTTCACTTCTTTGATTTTGCGAATTGTACGTGGGTCAATATATCTAACTTCTTTAATGCCTTCATTTTTGTAATTATTTTCATCAATTATAACTTGATAATTTAATCTACCATCGACATACCAATTTCTGGTAATTTCATATGCATTATTATTGAAATCTAACACACTTAGAACGTTACTAAATTCATCTATGATTTTATTTTTAATTGATTCTGAAAATTCTAATTCATCTAAATCAATATCTACAATGTCATTATTCTTTTCAATAGACATCATTTCATTTACGATATCATCAATCGCATAATCTAATTCAGGTATTTTAGCTATTTCTCTATATTTTGTTATTAATTCTGTTTCTGAACTTACAGTAGCATCAAAGTTTGCTGTAACACCATAAGCGTCCATGCTACCCGGTAGCCAATTCTTTTCAAGAATCAATGAACCTTCATCATCCATCTTAGGAATGGGTGATTTTACTTCATCAACTTTTTTTGCAACTTGCCATCCAAATAATTCTAATGCCATTATTACCTCTACTCCATTATATTGAAAGTGTCTTACTAATATTTATAAAAAAAGCCTCTAATATGAGGCTTTTCTTTGGCTCTTTTGAGCTTCTTATTATATTAGTATTTATACACCACCAGCATTACCAGTAACGCTTGAAATAACTTCAAAATCTCTAAGCGCCCATGTTACAACAAATTCTTCGATTGTATCATTTTGTTCCCAACTTAAATCAATTGGTGCAATATCCATAGGCCAAATATCATGCAATTCATATGTACGAATTACATCACCACTTTTACCAAATTGTCTCACTACTGCTTGTGAAAGATAATTTGCTGGTGCAGACCCTAATGTAGCTATATTACCCTGTTGTGAATTGATCGCATTTGACCATTCCTCTAATGCATTTCTGATATCAAATGTTTCATCATTGATGATTGTAACAGTCCAATCGTTTACAACTCTATCACCGGGAATAGCCCATTTTCTGCCTTGATATGGCACTTCAATTTTATTAACAGAATGACCCGGAATCTGTGATGCTTTAGCCATAAATGGCACCTTGATATCAGCAATTGATGATACAGGATTTGTTATAATTACTTCAAAAAGAGATGGACGTGCACCACCACCAATTAAGTTTGATCTAATGTTATTAATGTTTAGGCTCATATTCAACTCCTATTATTTTATTGATATTTATGAATATTGCTATTTACATCTAGGATCATTTAAGGTATATTAAATTGTAAGTTCAATTAGACCTTGAAAGGATTTGAAAATGGCTTTTGCTCCTGAATGTGTTAGTTTTGATAGAGGTGATGGTTCGGTCATGGGTCAATTCCAAGAGAAAGACTATGGTCATTGGTTCGAATTTTCCAGAAATGATGTTTTAGTTATATCTCCTCCAGCACATGGCGGAAAGAACGTTGAATTTCCACATAAAGTTTGGGTTGGAAACGATTATAAAAACCCTCAGTATCGGTATGCCAAGGTTGGTAAGACTGTTGCACATGTGATAGTTGATGAAACCGCTGATGGGTGGGTTGTTGAAAAGTGGGATATCAAAAATAAACGGGATTATCCAGATTATGTAGAAAAGGGATTGTAAGATGCATAAGTTTTCAAAACAGGAATTGTTTAATTTCATTAAACATGATTTCATCTACATAGATGATTTGCCATTATATGAAGACTTGGAGAAATTTGTAGCTAATGTCATGATTAGTAATAATCCTGATTATAAAAATTGTACTATTGAAAATATGATTAATTTATCTATAGTTATGCATTATCTCATAGCAATTAGTTATTCAGAAGAATATTTTCAAAATTTTAAAACCCTATGTTTGGAGTGTTATGATGCATAAATTTACTAAACAGAATATTTATGAATTTATAACTGGTTCACCATTTGTAAATGTGGATGTTTCAACATTTAATATGGTTGAAACTTTTGTTGCTGAAGTTATGATTGAAAACATGACAGTTTATGAATATGCAACACCAGCTGAAATGGTGTGGTTTAATGCACCAGCTAAATTTCTGGAATATCTCAATGAAGATGAAAAACGAACTAATGAATTTTATCAGTTATGTCTTAAATATTATGAGGATGATGATAAATAAAATATGATCATAACAAAGAAAATCGAGATAAAATCAACAGGACCAAATAAAAAATATTATGAATCTTTAGGGTATGATACCTCTAAAGAAACGCTTTCTGTTAATGTTAATCACCTTAAAAGGGAATCTAATTATATTGTAGAATGTCGCTGTGCAGATTGTGGTAATATATTTAATCAACGTTTTTCTAGAAATACAGAAGTATGTTCTGAATGTAGAAAACACCATAAAAGAAAAAAATTTAAGAAATCAGATAACGCATTAAAATATCCCCAATATAAATCATGGGAAAATGATATTCTTTCATTTAACACTAAAAAGGATGCTATCAACTTTTTAAATGAAAAATACAGTGTAAATTTAAATTATATCACATTTAATGAAATTTGTAAGAGGCTTAATATTTTTATTGGGTTTGATGATTATGAGTGTATATTAAATGATATATCAGATGAAATGTATTTAGAAGATATTTGTGAAAAATATAATGTAAAATCATCTCATATCAGGTCTATATGTAAAAAACAAAACATTGATTTCCCACATGGCAAATGGACTAGAGATAGATTTGAAAATAGAAAAACTATTGAAAATGATTTAGATTATATTCTCAAAGAAAATGAGACAAAAGATATTCCAACAATCATTAAAGAAAATGGTTATACATTCTCTGATAGCTTTTTACGTCAAGTTTTATATGAAAAGAATATAAACATAAAATCACACTCTTATAATAAGTCTAAGGGTGAATTAGAAATTATGGAATATATAAAATCATTAGATGTGGAGTGTTATTCAAATAAATTCAAAACTTCTATTGGAGTTAGAGAAATAGATTGTTATTGTCCAGAAAAAAATGTTGGTTTTGAATTTTGTGGTTTGTTCTGGCATAGTATAAACAGTGGCACAACTAAAAAATATCACCAAGAAAAAACCCTTACTCTTAAGAATGAATTTGATATTGATGTAGTTACAATATTCGAAAATGAATGGATTAATAATAAAGACCTTATAAAATCCATGATTAAATCAAGATTAGGTAAATCACAAAAAATATTTGGTAGAAAGTGTAATGTAGGTTTTATAACATCTTCCGAAGCCAAGATATTTCATAACAAAAATCATATTAATGGTTATGTGAATAGTTCTATTAATGTTGGTTTATATTATGATAATGAGTTAGTAGGTGTTTCTTCATTTTCAAAATCCAGATTTGACAAAAATTATGAATATGAAATCACCCGTATGTCATTTAAAATAGGTTACAATATTATTGGTGGTGCTTCAAAAATGTTTAAGCATTCTGGTTTGAAGTCTGTTATTACATATGCTGATTTAAGATTTGGTTTTGGTAGAGTTTATGAGAAATTAGGATTTAATTTTGTAAAATATACCAATCCAAATTATTTCTATTGTAAGAAAGATTCTATGAATTTAGAAAATAGAATGAATTATCAAAAACACAAATTGGAAAATAAATTAGAAGTATTTGATAAAAATTTGACTGAATATGAAAATATGGCTAGAAATAATTTTCTATGTATATACGATTGTGGTAATGCAAAATATGTATTTTAAAAAAAAAGGCTGGATTTCTCCAGCCTTTTTTATTATCAAAATTTTATATTAATATCTTCCGATATACTCTTCAAATTCTGCACCCGTTCTTAGAGCGACGAAGTTAAGTTGTATTTCGTTAATTGATTTTGCAGGTTTAATGTAAATATCACCCACAAATTGATTATTGTCGATAATTTCACCAGTGTTGTTTGTTTCATCACAAACTACTCTGAAATCATAGATACCTCTACGACCCTGAATATCTCTAAGATATGGAACAACCATGTTTCTGAATTGTGCTCTAGTGAAAGAATCGTTAAATTCAAACAATAGTTGTTCAGAAGCAGTGGAAATTGCCTTTTCTAGAACAATAAACAATCTACGAACGTTAATTCTATCGAATGCTGAAGTTTTATTAAGAAGTGTTTTATCACCAAACAACACCGTTCCACTATTACCTTTATGGATAACTGGATTAATGCTGTTCTTATAAAGAATATCACGATCTGCTTTTTCTGGATTATAAGCAAGTGTTACAACATTCTTAATTTGACCTCTATTATAACCAGCTGGACTCCACCATGGATCACGGTCATTATCTGTTCTAGCAAATGTTCCTGCTATGTCACCATTTAATGGAACCCAACGATAAACATCATTGTATCTGTCATACTGTTGTTTATATCCAGAGTCCATAAACCCGTATGATGTTGAACGTAATGAACCCCTGAATGCAACCATTGCTTCATTTTCTTCATATGGGTTATTAACAACATCAGGATTTTGTGGAGAAACTACGAAAACGCAATCTTTTCTCTTATCAACAATATTATCTGATACATAGTTTGCAAGACCTTCACCATTTACACCACCAATTGATTTACCAATCATGATTACGGAAATGTCAACTTCTTCAGCTGCAGCAAATTGATCATAAGCTGTTGCAAGATTTGCAAGACTAATTGTTGATTCCGATACAGAATCAACACCCGCTGTTAATGATCCACTAAATGGTAGAGTATCAATTGCAGCCATATTTACTGCTGTATTTGAAACTGAACCAGTTCTATCATTTGCAAACCAAATGTATTTTGAGCTATTATTAAGAGCTTCCTTATAGTAGATTGAACCACCTTGCTCACCCTTAGCATCTGTAGCTCTTGAAAGACCTTCAAAAATTTCAAGGATTGTGTTTGGTGTACCTGAAATATCACCATCTTCATCAACTACAACAACGTGTAATTCATCACCAGCACCACCACGTGCTTCAGTATATGTAGATGTTCCGGGTGCAACATCAACTGAGTTGTAATATTCCCAATATCTCTCTAAAGTAGTAACACTAACATCACTTGAAAGAGCATATTTAGTTGTGAATGTAACGTTAGCTGTTGCTGTATCAATCGTATCATTACTGGTTGCACCAATACTTGCAACTTTAAGATACTGTTTACCCACAGTTGTGTTACCAGCAACCAAAACATCACCAACTTGTAGATCAGATATAACTGTGTTTGCTTCCAACATTGCATTATTGGCATCAGAACCAACAATAGTTATAACTGCAATATTTGAATTAACTGTATAATCTAATGTAAGGTTGGCAGTACCACCATCATGTGTTTTATAAAACGCATTGGCAGAATCACACATAGAAACTTTAAGAGAGTTACCAAGAGTACCGGGATATTTTGCAACGAAAAATGCATTAGCATCCAATGTTGCTGATTTGATATCATAATCAGTTTCATTTTTAATAACCGTATTTGCAATACTACCATTACCAACTGCAGCATTTACTGCATTAGCATCGATTGCACGAGACACATATAATTTATCTGAATATGCTAAAAAGTTTGCTGCTGTGAAATATGTTTCGAAATTATCCGATGTAGGTTTACCAAATCTCTGTACAAGTTCTTGCTCAGATGAAATAAATTCCCTTTCTTCTACCGGACCCCATTTGAAAACTCCACCTAATGCACCTGTTGTAATAGAAATATTTGAAACATATCCTGATAGGTCAAATTCTCTTACAGTAACTGCTGGACTTACGCTAAATGCCATTTTGTTATTCTCCTTGTTGATTTTATTGATATTTATGAATAATAGTATTTACATTAGTAAGTGAATGGTGTATCTTACCTGTAAATATCAAAAACAAAGGAGATAATATAATGAGTGTTTATACACAGAGTGGTCCATATTCCCTATATGGGTATTTGGATGGTAAAACTGTTACACAAATACGTGAAATGTTGGATCAATATCCTGATGATGCTGTTTGTGATGTTCAAAGTATTCAGGAATATCACGGAGAACCAGAAAGAGATGAATTTAGATTTATTTGGAATAAAATCAAATAAATGAAAATAAACGATTGACATTAATTTAAAAATAGCCTAATGTAAGGTTATAGAGAGAAACAAAGGAATGAAGTCATGACAAAGATTGAAAATATAGAGAAGATGAAATTCAAGAAAACGACGATCACGATTCCGAATAGCCTTTATGGTGATCGTGACAAAGTGGTGTATGCAGCGGGTGGGATTGGTGTTGGTAAGATAGGTAAGTTATGGGGTATTTTTTGCCTCACTAAACAGGCTGAAGTATACTACAAGCTGCAGCGGTCTACAAAAGCTAAAGCTATAGAGGTTGCAAAACAAATTCTTGCACTTGATGTAGATTGGGAAAATGACAAGGATTCTGTAGAATTTGATAATCAATTCCGGGCGGTAAAAGATGAAATTAGGAATATTGCAGATATTCAATTATTTTCAAAATAAACGATTGACATTAATTTAAAAATACCCTATATTGATCATAGAGATTGAAACAGGAGATTAGATTATGAATGCTCAACAGGAAATCATCAATTCACTGGAAAACATCTTCTCTGAAATGGATGCTGAGTATGTAGCAAAACAGGTTGCATGGGCATTGGAAAGAAAATTGGCTGTGCGGGAATTTGAAGCATCAGATGTTTATAGAGGAACACGTGGTGAAGAATTTAGAAAAGCCAAAGCACAAGCTTATAGTATTGCTGGAGGTAAGGGCTGGTATGATGTTTTCTGGGGTCGCAGCATGGATATGATACCAGAGATTGTTGAAAAGAAATGTAAAAAAGTTATTGAAAATCGGAATGCAAGCATTGCTAAAAAGTTGGCCAAGGCTGAAGTTACTGAGGTTTATAGCAATCGCATTTCAAGAACTTCAGATGGGTTCCACGGCATTTTCAATGTTGATACTAACTTGGGACCAAAGCACATCGAAATTGAAACAATTTTGGCTGGCGGATATAACATCCAGTGCCTGCATGTTCGGACTCTGGTTAAAGTACGGAAATAATAGATGGGGATTAATTTCCCCATTTTTAATTTATCGCTTTACATTGATATATTAAAATGTTATTTTTAGATATCAATATAAATTCTACTAAAATTCTTGAAAGGAATTAAAAAATGGGTGATAATGTAAATACAGTGACATATAATGGCATTTTTCTGCCACTCCTAACTGTTCTATTTATTGGTTTGAAATTGACAGGTTATATTACATGGAGTTGGTGGTGGGTATTGGCTCCATTATGGATTCCAATTGCTATTGTTTTGGTCATACTTTCTATTGTTGGATTATTTATGCTATTTTCAAAATAAACGATTGACATTGTTTTAAAAATAACCTAATGTAAGGTTATAGAGAGAAACAGAGAAAAGGAAATTGATTATGACAAAGATTGAAACATTCACCAAAGCCAATGCAAAAGAAATTCAGGCTGAAGTTATGAATAGCGTTAATGAGGCACTTGCAAAGTTTGGTGTAAAAGCCCAATTTGGTGGTGGATCATTCCAAGATGTTGAGATTAAGCTGAAGTTGACGCTTAAACTCGAAAGTGAAAATACTCCAGAAAAGATTGCTGAAGCAAGGGATAAGGTTGCTGAAGCCGCTAAGGATTTGGTGAAACGGTTTGGTATTAATCCAGTTTCAGCCGATGGTACAAAGCAGATTGTTGATTATAAACCCCGTAACACCAAATATCCAATCATATATTTGAAAAACGGAAAACGTTATAAGACAAGTCTCTCACGAGCAAAATATGATTTTGCTTAAAATTAGAAAAGGAGCCGAAAGGCTCCTTTTTTTATTAAAATGCATGTAGCCATTCATCTTCATGTAATTCAATAACTTCATCAAAGTCTTCTAGACCATTAGAAATAATACCAAATGGGAGAAGGTCATTCATATGGTCTTCTTCCGTTTTTTCTCTAAGTGCCGCCATGATATCCAAATCATTCAATTGGTCTATGAATCCTACTGAAGAAAGCCAACCAAAATGTACTAACCCCATAACCAAATCATCATGAGCACCTACTTCAGCTTGATATGTATTTCCTTTTTGTGAAAATTTGTTTAATTCTGCAATAGTGAACCTATCATTGATTATTAATTTATTACCTTCAATAAGCAGTTTCAACATAGCGCAACCAGATGCTTTAGTACCAGCTGATATAGTCAAACCTTTTTCAGATTTTGTTGAATAACTTACTTGTTTACCATTTCTACCATTATTCGCTGTTGATATTAATTGTCTTTCCACATCAAATAATAAATCAGCTACTTGTGACCCCAAGTCATTCAATTCAACTAAAATTTGTGCATCATTATAATATTCTGCAATTGTGGAACATGTAACAGCATAATCAGATGGAGTTACCGTGTTATTTCGATAAGTGCATACTTGTTCATATGGAGTTTTTGTTACATTAATTACACTAAATGCTGAATAATCCAAGGCTTTACCACGTGATGTATCCACAACCATAACATAAATATCACCCTGAACTCTTTCTTTATATTTAAATAAATGTTCATCAACATATAATTCTTTCATTGGATTTAGTAATTTAAGTGCAGCACCAGATATAAGTGTTCCAGATGAACCAATAAATTCCAAGTCATATTCTTGATCAAATTTTAGTTGATTATTATTAAGTTCTGATAGAGCACGAAGTCTCCATGCTTCATCTCGACCGGGTACTTCTCTCCAATCAACCTCAATTAAAGCGAAACCATTTTTCTTTTGTCTAGCGCCTTCAACATAATAATAGAAATGATTCAAGCCATGTGGGGTGCTTGTAAAAATCATTTTTGTAGTTTCACCAGATGAAAGAGTAGGTAGAACAGATGCAGAAAATTCATCCCAATTTTCAACGAACGCATGCTCATCAATATATAATAGAAAACAATTATGAGCAGTTAAACCTTCTGCATAAAATGATGAAGTCTCATCAACATTTATGGCATCATAAACATCTTCAATAACATTGGTTTTTTTGAAACTTATAAAATCATTTCCAGATAATATATCACCTGTAACTAGATTTTGTGCTTCTACCCAACCTCTATTATCAGTTAAAAACTCATGATCATTAGTACATCGTAATGTGGTCTTGTTAGTCTCTAGAATATATGTTTCTTTGTCTCCCATATATTCAAAGCCATCAAAATCTCTAAATTTATTTTCTGATAAAATTTTCATTTGGGTTTGTACCCATACTGCCAACCTATTGGGAGATTTTCATTTTTGTCTATCATTTTAACATCTAATGTATCCACATTATAGATATATCTTTTTCCTTTATTGGTTGCTGTTTTACCCTTTAGAGATTTAGATATATTATCCTTTGTTTCTTGTGACCTTTTCATTCCTCTATGTTTATCTGCAGTCTTTTTTATTTTTTCTGGATTTTTATTGATCTTATCCATACGTTTTTTATGTTCTTGAGGATTTTTTTCTATCCATTTGCTTATAGATTTTCCTCTTTTCCTATTAGATTCCTCACTTTTTGCTACACCAGAAAATCTTTCACTAGTCATTTTAGCTAATTTTTCACGTCTTATTGGTTTATTATCTATAAAAGTGTTATATTCCAAATAACTTTTAACTGCAATATCATGTAAATAAGAACTTTCATACTTAATAACACCATTAAATACTAATTCATATAATTTATGTTTTTTAAGTTTATTTTGTTTTTCTTCTATATTAAAATAATCATAAACATCATCATAACGATAGAAAATTTTATTTGTTTCTACTTCAATAAGTTTGGCCCAACTAAAAATATAATCATTTCTTTTTCTGGTCTCTAATGCTTTTTTTAATGATTCTTTAGATAGTGGTTTACCATACATAGGGTTATTCTCCCCTACCATAACTCTAACATTACCACCTAAAGCTATATTATAAGTATCTTCCCTAAGAGTCCATTTAACATCGACCAATTCACTCTCTAATTTTTCAGCTTCCTCTCTATCATCAGTTATTAATATAAGCTCTTGTTTCATATTTAATGGTCCATATTTCTCTAGTGCTCTTTTTATTAATTTACCAGACCCTAAATAACCATCTTTAAATATTGAACCATTTACACTTTCCTCATATACAATATCATTCAGTGTTTTTACTGAATGAAAACCAATATATTCTTTATTGTTTATTAAATTAATAGTTTTATATATTGTATAGAACATATGCACCTTTATATATAGACGAACTTACTTTTTATTTATAATATTATCTATTTCAGTAAAATAATAAGAACCATTTATTTCAACACACACTCTTGTATCACCAGTTAAACATGATTTTCCTCTGATATTATCTGATGATGATGCTTCAGCCATTATTATAGAACCATTTTCAAAGGTAATGGAACTTTTATTCCACTCTAAAATACCACCTTTGATGAAATCTGGTAAATGTTCATAAGCCTTTTTAACACGACTTAAAATTTCTCTAGCTGTCGCACCCTTATTAGCAAGGATTGCTATGAGTTTTTCTTCATTAAATAAAGCTGAATGGAGTAAAATAACAGTTGCAAATGAAGTTTTACCACACTGTCTAGATGCACACATAATCATATTACGATTATTTTGAAAAAGCTCAATTGCTTTTTCTTGATAATCATATAAATCAAATGGTATTAACCCTTTATCCACATGAACAATTTTGAAATATGTTTTTGCAAAATATATAGGATCATTTTTACACTTTAGTAATTCTTTTAATTGAAATTCACTGAATTGCTTTTCTGTACCAGCCCTTGGTAAATGAGGATTTCTTTTGAATCTATCCGTCTGTGAAATCGCCATCAATTACATCCTTATCGTCTTTTGCACTATTTAAAAAATTCAATGCTTCAGTTGTTGTCCCTATAAACAAATTATTGTTTACTGATCCACCTGATTTTTCTGTTCGTGCAAGCTCTTTTCTGGTTTTTGCTGTCTCAATTAATTTGTCATTTGCTTCCAAAAGAACTTTCACTAAAACAGAAAATTCTCTATATGCCTTCACATCCTGAGAACGTGAACTAAGGTCAATTAATTCTTCTAAGGATTTTTCACCTTTATCAATTAATGCTCTTATATTATATCTAACTTCATCCAAATCATCTTCTAAATCATCACTATTTTTATCTGTTGCGACAAGCTCTACTGATTTCATTGGAGCTAAATTCATTTTATTGTAAATTTCATCACTCATATTATTCTCTCCATGTTTATTTATTTATAAATTTCCCATTTACATATAGTTTTGGATGATTTAATATGTTTTTAAATGTTGATAATTGACTAAATACTGATGGTGTAACGATGATTTTTGTTATATATTTGTTAACATTCTTGATTGGACCAACTAAAAACTCTTCGTGTTCATTTAAGATATTATCTTCTTTTTTAGAAAATCTTGCTGGTGAATCAGAACCATGAGCCTCTGCTCCTGCAGCAAAAAAATTAAATGGTACTATTTGATGATTATGTACCAATTTACTTTGATCAAATTCAAAAATTATAACGTATTCACCCCTAAATGCTTTAGCAAAATTCAATGATCTGGTTAATGAAACACCTTTTACAAATTTATAAGATATTTTTTCATTACGTTTTGTTGCAAAACTTTGTGTTGTGAATGGTTTAATTAGATCATCTTTAATAATAGATGTTGCGGTTTCTATTTCTGTTGTGTGATATAATGGAGCATCACGACCTTCTTCTAGATACTGTTTGAAATTAATCATGTTGGGTACTCATCTGATGTGTGTATGAATCCATAATCATCATCAATATTCACGTTTGCATATGGTATTGCGATTTCACTGTTTGATGTTGGAGTACCATTTGCAGTTAAACCCGGATATGTTGTATATTCAATATCTTTTTCTAGCATTGCAGGGTCTGAATATATATTTGTTTGTACAAATTTAATTAATGAACTATCATTCGAAGGACCAAAAAATTGATATCTCATTACAAATATAAGATTCCAAATAATAGCTCTACGTGTTATGAAATCACCCTCATATGTATCATTCAAGGACACTGATTGAAGTTCTAAAGGAATACTAAAAACTTCCGTGCTATTATCGATCAACATAGCAGAAATACCTAAATTTGGGTTGAAATATGGTAGGATTTGTTCTACAACTTTTAGTGTGTCTTCCATATTTTTTCCTACAACATTTAATTGAAATGTTAGGTTGTATGGTGTACCAACATAATGATTGCTTTCAGCCGTGCTTGTTCTTTTGTTTTTGGATATTGACCTTACTGTATCTCTCTGGATATCAGTTATTTCAAATGACATTCTTGGATAGATAATATTTGATGATCTTTTACCATCAGCATCTGCCTGTAGTCTGGCTAATTCTTTTTGAATTGGTGCATATTGAATTGGCACATTGATAGTTTGACCTACAACATCAGTTGATGATTCTCTTTTAATTTGGATATCGTTGAATCTTGAGCCAAAAATTTGAACTGACTTTTTTAATAAACCGTGATAAAAATAGCTTGATGTTGTCATATTAATATAAATCCTTGTAATTACCTATTATTTATGGAAAAAGGGTTTGACATTAATTTGAAAATAGCCTATATTGATCATAGAGATTGAGAAACAAACAGGAGATTAGATTATGACAACTTATAATTTTCCAGCAGCTTCAAATATGATGAAATTGGGTAAGTTTACGTATATGAATGATATTACAAACCGTTTGGCTAAAATCGAAGAAGCTAAAAATGAGATGAAAGAAACAAACATATTTTCAACTGATCTTGAATATGATGTTAGAATTGCATGTGAAGAATATATTGAATCACTCTATATGGAAATTGAAGAAATTGAATTTTATGCAGATGAACGCTTCAATGATTGGGTTACTGATTAATTGAAACAAACAGGAGATTGATTATGACAAGGATTGAACAGTTAGAAAGTGAAAATTTTATCATGATGGAAGCATTAATCAGGATGGAATGTTGTGTTGTTCTGGATGAAGATGATGCATATTATATGTTTTGTTTAACACGTGATGCGCTTGCAGATGTTTATAGGCAAAGAGAGATATATGCTTTCGAGGTAGTTTGTGACGAAACACTGGAATAAATGATTTATTTGAATATAGGCTGTTGACATTAATTTGAAAATAGCCTATATTGATCATAGAGATTGAGAAACAAACAGGAGATTAGATTATGATCGAACCAGTAGGAAAAGGACCAGAAGGTTTTGAATTGAAAACCATTGATATGTTGTCAGCAATGGTTAAGGTTTTTCCTGAAGCTACGATATCAGGTATGTCTTATAACTTCCTGCATGGAGCAACAGCATGGGTACGGAAAAATGAAACCAATGCTTTCATGGTCGATGTGATCCCATTGAATAAAGATGGTGATTGGTGTGGAATATACTACATCTTGAATGAAACATATGTAGTAAATTGATTGGAGATTGATTATGACAAACCTCTACATTTGGGCTTATCGTTATACACCAGCAAATGGATGTTTTTGGGTTAAAGAACGAGCTACAAATACTGATGATGCATCTAAATGGTTAAAAATTTATCGTGAAGATGAACCAAAAATATTATTTCTTGCTTCATTAAGAAAACCACCAAAAAATTGAATTTAAAAGGAGATTGAAAATGGGTATTGTTGTTAAATTTTCTACGCTGGCTGGTGGTTCTTGGATTGAAGAAGATGGAAATAGGGTTTTCCGTTTTGATGATCAGGGTAGGGCTGAATGGGCTGAGTATGCTGATCTAATGAGTAATAATCCTGCACCACGCTGGTATGGATTCCAAGCCACTATAAAAGATTTTATTCTCTGTTGACATTAATTTGAAAATAGACTAATGTAAGGTTATAGAGAGAAACAAAAGGAAAACCAAATGGCTTATATGTCTCAAGAAATGAAGAAAGAATTGGCTCCGGGTATCAAGGCTGTATTGAATAAATATGGTGTTAAGGGTACACTGAGGGTTAATCATCACTCTGTACTGATCCTGAATATAAAATCAGGCGAATTGGATTTCATTGGTGTTGAAAATGCTGATCGGAAAATTCATTGTGAATTGGATGGTAGGGATTTCTCTGAAGTAAACCACTATCAGACACATGGTCATAAAAGAGAAGGTAGTGATGAAAAAATCAATAAATTCTTCTCTGAAATGTCTGATGCAATGAACGGAAAAGGTACAAATACTGAAAATTTTGATAAGAGTGATCTGCAGTCCGATTACTTCAATGTTGGTTGGTATGTGCGTGTAAGCATTGGTGATTATGATAGAGCATATCAGTATACAGGAGTTTAACATGCGGATACATGTACACTTGCTATAGAAGAAATCAAAAAATTGAGGAAGGAAGTTATTTATGAGCAATTCTGAAATGACTATCACAACAAATAATCACCCACGTTACCTAAAATATCGTAATGAGGTTCCTGAAAGCGTACTTGAAGATATGTTCGATTATCTTGACGATGAAAATCTTGATGGTTTCTTTAAATATAGGGGTTGGTGGTATCACCTATCTGGTTTCATGCGTGTTGAACCTGATGGTGAATTAGAAAAAGCTGGTTGGTCTGGAATATATGTCGATAGCATGTTTTCTGCAGTACTCATAAAACTACTGGATGATGAACAAATAGTTGTTGGTATGGCTTATAGTTGAACCATATAAATAATCTATATTAACATTAGAAAGGTATAAATGAAAAGAGTTAAAGGAATTGATACATTAGAAGGTGTTGAACTTTTTTGGGATGATATTGACACGGGAACATTTGGATATTACACATCGCCAACTAATCATAGTGGTCCTGTGGGTGATTGGGTGCATTCTCATAAAGAGATAGTAAATAATTTAAAGAGAAAAGGCGTATGTGTTCAGGCTGGTGGTGCAATGGGTTTATATCCATTGCTTCTTAGTAGTATTTTTGATAAGGTTTATACATTTGAACCATATGTACCATCATTTGAAATTTTATGTAAAAATGTAGATGCATTGAATATCCATAATGTATACCCACAATGTTTTGGTTTGGGTGCAAATGAAGAAAAGGGTGTAGTACATGTTCGAACCAATACTAACCTTGGTTCAAATATGGTAAAAATTAATAAAGATGGTGATGTACATATTAGAAAGTTGGATTCATTTTCTTTTGGAAAAGTAGATTTTCTATGGCTTGATATTGAAGGGTTTGAAGAGCATGCTATCGCAGGAGCACATGAATTAATTAAAAGAGATATGCCAGTGATTGCCTTAGAATCTTTGCATACCGAAACCATCATATTTCTAGAACAATTAGGTTATTCTCCACCTAAAAAGTCTATGATGGATAATTTCTTTTATCCACCTAATTATTAATTTCAAAATAGACGCTTGACATTAATTTAAAAATCACCTATATTGATCATAGAGATTGAAATAGGAGATTAGATTATGGCTAAACCTTTCGTAGTTGCATTTAAAGCATGTGAAGAAGTCACAATTACTGGATATCAGAAAGATTGTGAATGTTCCCATTGTGGTCGTGGCCTAAAATTGGGTGTTAAATTCGATGGTTTTATGGGTGCTTTTGG
>Ga0099847_1000016_pt1 | contig 44679 bp, 36 predicted proteins | sample CB_VirMetaG_2_FD_78178 | JGI IMG/M metagenome (GOLD analysis project Ga0099847, IMG submission 78178) | Freshwater to marine saline gradient viral communities from Chesapeake Bay - CB_1504_2 Viral MetaG | ecosystem: Environmental > Aquatic > Marine > Coastal | place: USA: Chesapeake Bay...
ATATATTAAGTACAGGCTCGCCTGATTGGTTTATAATAGACATTTTAGCTTGGTAATGAGGCAAAGAACCTTGCAAACCACTTAAGTCCATAAGACCACTAGAGTCTTTAACTTCTAGAAATAGTTGAAATGAATCATTTCTACGAGCTGTAATATTTACTTCTTTAGCTATGTCTGCTTTTAGAGTCTGTACTGCCATTTTTAATGTTTTAACAAATATACTATTTTTTATTTTCTCTTCTTTTTCGTCTTCTACGTTGTGCTATCCTTCTTTTTTCTCCACGTTTAGGTGGCGCACCCCATATAGTTTGCTTTAAAGAAAACTCAGTTCCTGGTATAGATGCGTTAGGTGTAAGTGCAGCAGCAAATCTTCTGTATTTTTTATCACCTGCTCTACCATATTTACTATCTCTTTTGTAAGTACTGCCTGGTACATTAAGCATTCCTTGAATACCATAAGTAACAGCTTGTACTAAATTAGAAAATACAGCAAACGATGGCATTACAATCATTTTACCTAGCTTATCAAAGTTAGTTAATAATAACATGTCTTTTAATAGTTTTTCTATAAACTCGTTATCATCTGCTGCAGCCAATAAAGAAGCCACCACTATAATACCATATGAACCTCTATGTAATCTTTGTAAAGCTTCGGTCTGAGCTCTGGTTAAACCACTTTGTACGTATGTTGGATTGTTTTTATAAGACAACAAATTAGGGTTAAATAAAAATTTCATGTACTGTAATGGGTTAATGTACTGAGCTAAATTTACCTTGTCGTTCTTTTTTGCAAAAGACGATAATGTTCCTGAGTAAATTTGACCATAGTCATCCATCCAATCAGAATATCCTGCTTTACCAAATTTTTCTGTTACGAATGTAGGAAACCATCTTTTGAACTGTGTAACAGCTGAACCTAACATAAACGTTTGTAAATACCTTTGGTCTAAAGGTGAATAACCTCTACCTTGCATGTTTTGTACACGACGTTGTATTTTAGCTACCTCATCTATAGTAAGCACGTTTTCTTTATCAACAATAATTAAATTACCAGATTCATCTAAGTCATAAGACTTCCATTGTTCGTCTGTTAGTTCACCTATAAATTGAACTTCTTGTATAAAACGTTCAGCTCTTACCATAGGGTAAAATAAAATTTTATCTAAGTATGTATCATATTTAGCACCTTCAAGTTGTTCTTCTGGTCTATATGTCAAGATACCAAACTCTTCAAGTAACAGTTTTGTTTTTCTAGAGTCTTTCTTACTCCACATAGTACCTTCTCTAGCTAAACCAAATGAACGCATATGAGCTCTAGTAAAGTTTACTGTACCTTGAGATTTCCATGCATTGTATTTACCTATAGCAATATTAAACATTGCTGCAGTAGTGTTAATACCTAAACCAATACGCATAGTTGTATTAACAAGTTTAGAAACTATAACTCGCTCTGCTTCCAAACCTGTAAGAGTTTCTTTTGGTCGACCTTCTATAAAAGACTCTAGCATTACTTTTTGTAAATACTTTATAGAATTATCTCTATTACCACCTTCATTAGAAAGAAATTGTTGTGCAGAGCTTATTAAAAATTTATATTGGTCAAAACCTTGGAAATTTGGTAGAGTATATTTTGGATTGTCTACCTTGTTTTGTTTTTCAATTTCCATCATTCTTTTAGAACTAAAAGAACTAGTAACTACTGAGCTTTGTAGTCTTTTTAAACTTTCGACATCACCTGTAGGTTTTGTATATATTAATCTGTTGTAGCCTTTAGCACCTTGGTATTCTGTTCCGTGTTGGAATACCATTGTTTTGACATAATTAAAAACTGCATATTGCAAATTACCACTTGCTAAATAAGCAGCTCTATGTGAACGCTCACTAAAATATCTGTTAAACGTTCTATTTTCTGTTGTAGCTACTTCATTAGAACCGTTTTCAACTTTAATTTCATTTCCTAAAGCATCAATACCATTAGTTAAATAGTTGTTTGCTAATGTTTTAAGGTTAGATAAAGTTTTTATTCTATTGATTTGTGAAAATTTATTTAAATCTATAGTATCTGCGTAGTCAGGATTTTCTTTTATAAACTGTGCAGCTTCTTCTTTTGTTGTGCTATACATAGCCTCAAACTCACCAAACGTTTTCTTTTCTATTTTACCATTTAGAATATTAAGACCTTCTACTGTAACGCTTTTAATGTCTGCGTTTCTTCCAAACATTTTATAATACACACCATAAATACCTCTACGTCTATAGACTTCAAGCGTACTAGCATCAGCAACAGGAGCATACAGCTCTCTTTTTTGTATAAGACCTTTAAAGTCTGCTAACTCTCCATAAAACTTTATGTATCTAGAAATTACTTTAGCGTAGTTTAACTCAGCTTCTGAAAGCTCTACACCCATAGTTTTAGGGTTCTTAATATCATTCTTTTTTGTAAAGACTTGATTGTTTAATTGATGTATAGTTTCGTGCTTAACTATTTTTTTTCTAGTTTTTTTATCTTTATATACAACAACTCTAGACTTTCTAACAAGTAAGTTTTCAAATAACTTATCGTTTATTGATTCTTGTGATTTTAAAGACTTTATAATTGGTATTCTAGATACAAGTTTAGTAAGACCTGCTAGTAAAAATTTATCTTTATACAACATGTTGTAAGCTTCATTAAGCTCGTCTGTTGCTCTTTTTAAATCTTTATGCATTAAGGTATTACCACGCTCTAACTGTCTTCTAGTCGAAGCTAAAGTAGGATGGAATTGACCAAAGTCACCTGGACTCAAAAATAGCTGTCCAATAGTTATATCTTTGTGCTGTTCATCATCTGTTACTTTATTAAGTAGTGTTGCTGCTTGTTCTGATTTACCCCAAAACACCTGTTGTTCGTGTGTCAAAGCTTGACCATATTGAAACTGCAACTCTCTAGATATGTTTTGTATAGCTAGTGGATGTAATCTCTGTATCTCATTATAATATTCTGTTAACACACCAGGCAGCTCTTTGATGTATTTTTGGTCTACTGCTTTACGTTCTTCTTCTTTTAACTGAGAAAGCTCTTCATCAGCACGTTGAATTTTGTTATCTCTATTTATTCGACTTCTAACATCTTGTACAATAAGTTTGTCTTGATTGTATTTAGCATAGTCAGCTTCAAACTTAGCATGACCTTTAGGGTCTTTTGTTTTCAAATCATCAAGACTGTAATTCCATTTTGTGTAACCTCTTGTAGAAGCAAAATCTGCTTCCGAGAAGTTTGAGTCTTGACCAAACATAAAACTACCTGCATCTTCAGAGTAAAGATAAAAAGTACCTTCATCTTTTAATTTTTGATAATTTTCTTGTATAGCACCTGAATAAGTTAAAATTGAACCTAATTCATTCATAGAGTAATCACCGTAAAAGAACGTGCTGTTATACCCTTTAAATTTACCATCTTCATATTTAGCTAAATCTACAGCAAATACGTTTTTACCAGATGTACTTTCTTTACCGAGTTTGTTAATTTCACTTTTAGATGCCTTTCTTACGTATGGCTCTACAGTTGTAATTTCATTTTCTACTGAAAGCATTCCAACACTAGAAGTGTTTTCATAAGACTCACTAGTAAAGTTTCTTCTTGGACTTGTTAAAACACCTTTAGAGTTTTCTAAAGTTACGTTGTAAGAATGAAAAGCATCTTGCAATCCTTTTGTATCGTAAGAGTTTATAAGCTCTAAAAGTCTATACGTAGAAGCTGCTGGGTCTGATAATACATCTAATACATTCTTCTTTATTTTTTTCGAAAGAGTTTGGTCTACATTTAATGTATCACCTAACAAATCATTAGCGTGCAATAATTCGTTTTGTATCGTATTTTCATTTCTTTTATCGTATACAAAATTAGAAGTTCTTTTTACTTCATTTCTTACACTTGAAGGTAAGAATGGTAGTAAAGATTTGTTTTTACCAGAACCTAATTTGTTATTAAAGAATTCATATGAAATAAAATAGTTTTGTAATTTTACATCTAACTCTAAAAAAGCTTTTCTTAATTTGTTTAGAATAGGTTCAGAAGATATTGAATCGTAATAACTTTTTTGTACAGATACGCTATTTAAATAAAACGATTCTGAAACAGAGCCTTTTCTTCTAATAACTTTTCTATCGTTTTTAAAGTCTAATATTTTAATAAAAGCATTACCTCTATTTCTTTTATATAACTCGTAAGCTTTTTTATTTATTAGTTTTATTTTTTCTTCTTCAGCTTTTATTGTGTTACCATGTTTCTGTTCAATGTTATCTAATTGGTCTTTTCTAACTGGTCCATATTGATACATAAGGTCGGTAAAATTTAAACCACCCTTACCGTCTGATATAAATTTTTCAGGGTTCATATACACAGCCATTTTATTGTAATGCAAGGCGTTGTATAAAAGTTGAACGTTTTTAGATTTAGACAAGTCTAGTGTCTTGCTCATTTGAGTGTACACAAAATCTACTTCTTCTTCAGAAAAAATATCTTCTTGTTTTAGTTTTTCTGTAAAGTCTAAAAATATATCGTACTGAGAAGATAGGTATGAGTTTGTCTTAAACATCCTAGCCATATCTTTTTGCCTAGACATAGCTGCTTCAAATTCTTTGTTTAAAACTACAGCTTCAAAATAAGAAGTAGGAGTTTTAGAATCTAAAGATGACATCTGTTGGAACAACCTCATGTCTTTACCAAATCTATCTAACGCTATAATAAATGAATTAAAAGCGTCTGGGTTTTCTTCAAACCCTTCTTTTAAGTCTATAGTGTAAGCATCTGTAACATCAGCTACTCCATAATTAACTTCGCTTCCTGATGCTGCTATTAATGCTTCTTTTTTTGTATAATCATTTTTACCTACTAACTGTATATACTTAACATACGTAGGGTCAAACATTACATCTAAAGCAGTTTCTAAAGATAGACCCATACGCAACATAAATGCGAAATGATTTGCACTTTCTTCCTGCATACGGAATCTTGCTCTATTACCGTATTTACCATCATCTATTATAAAGTTTAGAAATTGCGCATACGACAACCAAACTTGTTCATTGTTTGTATTTACGTTTTCTATAAAGCCTAAACGCTCTAACTTGTTTACATAATTACCATTACTATCTTTAACAGTATTTAGAAACGCCATGTTTATAGGCTCTCCTTGTTTGTTATCTGAATAGTATATTTTAGTTTTAGCGTTAGGATTACGTACTGCGTTTATACCAGAAGCAAAGTAATTAAAAGCTCTGTTTAAAGACGCTACAATACCTAGCATTACATTGTTACCAATAAACCTTTCTTGTATAGATTCTTCATCTAAAAAACTTAAGTCGTCTAATTCTCTATCAAACTCTTGTAATGCTTTTGCATCATCAGATAGAATAGTACGTATATGGTTAAGGCCTTTATCTGTAATAGTAGAATCAAAATCTACCTCTTGCATAATAAGAGGAAGTATCTCTTCTTGTTGGTAAAGATTTACTATGTAATCTAAAAACTCATTTTTATAAAGCTCAGATTGTTTAAGGTCTTTACCTTTATTTTTAACAGCTAAATGTAATTGGTCTCCATCTTTATCAGAACCCATAAGAGTTGCATGTCTAGAAGGAATAATTACAGCATTACCTGCTCTACTACCTAATACATGTTTAACTTTATATACAATACCATCACCTATTTTAGAATCTGGTATACGTGCTGCAAAGATAAAATCTCCTACTTTTACGTCATGTACTTTAGCTAAGTTAGCAGGTATAACTATTTCAGCAACCTCTACCTTACCGTTCTCTACTCTATAAGACTTTAACCCTTCATCTTCTATTAAGTTTTCAGAGCCTATCTTATAGTTAAAAGCTATATCTGCCATCTCTGTAGATAGAGTACCAGACATTCTAATTTGCATTACTTTCTTTTTAAAGGTAGATGCAATAGCATTATTAAATAATTGCTTGTTTCCTATAAAATGAGCTCCAAACTCTTCAATGCTTAAGTTATCTAAATACGTATAAAATTCTTTTGACTTCTCATCATATAGTGTTTCTAACGGCTTGCCTTCCATGCTTTCTTGATATTGTGCTATAAGCACTTTACCAAGTATAGAGTTAAGCTCTTCTGCTACAGCAGTACCAGACATGTCATTTAAGCCTGCGAACGACTTAACAGTGTTAAGAGTAGCGTAATTAGCTATCCATTGTTTAGATAATATAGAGTCTCTATTGTTATTATCTAGTTTGTTTTGTATACCAAAAAACTCTCCGTCAAAACCATACATTACCTGTCCGTCTTTTTCAAATTGATACAGTCTATTCTGTTTCATCTTGAACTCAAAACTAGCATTTAATCCAGGTCTTTGTAGCTGCGTGTTTTCACTATCAACAATGTCTTTAACCTGCTCCATTGTATACGAAGCTTTGTCCATTTGTGACTGTAACAAACCACCTTTAATAGCACTAGTAAAATATATAACAGGTATTGTATTTGTACCTCTTAAATCTTGTGAACGCTTCTTTATAAGTTTTTGTAACAACTCTATGTTTGCTCTAGACTCTTTAGGTGCATTCTTAATAAACTCTGGTGTAATTAAGTGTGTATGACTCTTAAGGTATATAGGTAGTCTATGGTGTGATTTAACATTTTTACCGCCCTCAAAATCTCCCATCTGTTTTGCGAAAGATGTATTATCTAGGTTCTGTCCGTAGTATAAACTTTTAAGGTTTTTACCTATATCTTCAAACTCTCCATATTGTGTATTAAGCATTTCTGCATGCCCTGGTAACATATACGATGATGAATCTGCTACTTGTAATCCATTTGGTGTTGGGTCTGTAATGAATATAGGCTCTATACGCTTACCATGTGCACTTATTAGTGGTGATGATATACCTTTAACACGTTTTGGTAAATCTGTTTTTACACGCTTACCATTACTTTCATATGTTTGTGCGTATGTTCTATTGTAATATAAATCAGAATACAAAAATTTATTTACAAAGTTTATTTTAACAGCTGCTTCTAATGCTCTTGTTATTTTTGCATCACTGTAGTTTTTAGATAAGAAATCATAAGACTCAGTATCTCGAAGTTTTTGTATTAAAGCATTAACTTCATTGTCAACATTTAAACTTCTTCCTACCTGTTCTTCTACTATACTAAGTTGCTTGTTAAGTTCTGCTCCTTTCCAGAGAATACCATTATTAACATAATATTGTCTACTAGAATCACCCATCTGTGCAACAAAATGATTGTAGTGGTCAGCTTTTGCTATTACTCTTTCTATTAAATGTAATACTCTAGCTGTAGTAAATACTTCAGGTTTAACTTGTGAGTTTTTTCTTCCTCTATTTACACGACCATCATACACACCAAGATTAGTTACAATCTCAGGTATATAGTTTTTAAATCTAATTTGTTGAGCTATAATATTGTGGCTAAACATTTCTCCAAACATACTATTACTCATCTCAGGCAACATGCGTTGCAGGTAATCTAAGTTATTATGTATGTATGCAGACTTAGTAAATAAATCTACAGAATCACCAGCAGGGTTAAGAACCATGCCTGACATACTAGCCTTGTTTTGTAATTGATAAAACGCTGTATACATGTTTTTGTAAAGTTCTTTGTATACAACATCGTAAGATTTTTCTTTTCCTCTAATAGGATATGCGTAATTTAACTTACCTTGAGAATAAAGTCTAACTGCTCTTTGGTTTCTTTGCTCTTCAGAAAGAGTTTTGTACTCATTCCAATCTTCATTTAAATATTTTTCTAGTAAACGTGCGTCATTTAATGTTATGTTTTTTACTGAATTTATTACCTTTCTTATAGTTGGCCCTAAATATTGTAATTTATCATCTTTCGTATAATAACTATAATCAAATTTACCTATAGATTGTAAAAGGTTGTCAATACGGTCATTAGAAAAATATCTATCTAAGGTAATACCTTCTAAGTATATTCTAGATAAATCTTCTACTTTAAGAGCAGATTGATTACTACGAAACTTTTCATAGAACTCATCTACAAAATTTAATATTAAAGAATTTTTTTCTGCTTGTGTTGCATTTTTCATCTTAACTAATGTTATGATGTTCTCAAGCATTTTAGTATTTTTCTTACCATCACTAAGCGTGTTTAGACTTTTTTCTGTAAAGTCTTGTATTTTACGCTTTTCAGCTATAGGTACTGTGTTTTCTAAACTAACTGAACCATCACTACCTATTTTCCATGAGGTAGCACGTTCCATTGTAAATGAACGGAAGTAATGCCACATAGAACGAATAGCATCTTCACCATTTATCATATCACCTTTAACAAACATTGCAAAACTAGCAAGTAAGTCTTCTTGTGTATTAATATCAGAAACACCTTCTTTAGGTTTTTTAGATAAATGAAAGTTTATAATATCATCTAATTTATCTTTAAATAACTCAAAGTCATGTTTAGTACCGTCTAATGCCGTAGCTAATGCTTCGTATACATTGTATTTAGATTTAATATCTTCAATGGTACTAAACTTATTGTAATCATCTAGAAAGTCTTCTAGTACTTTAGTAACTCTACCATTTATTTTACGGCTAAACTCTTCAGATATAATTTTACCAAAAGATGTTTCAGCTTCCGTTTCAAGCTCTTCGTATTGTTCAGACGTAATATCTTTTTGTTTATACCTTTCTTGTATTTCTTGCTTAATTGTTCTAACATATGCAGCCTTAAGCATGTTATCTACTTCCGCTGCATTTTTATTATAAAACTTACTTACGTTATCAGCGCTTAATTCATCTACACTATATGTAGCATCAGATAATATTTTTTGTAAGACTTCACCTTTAGTAGACATTACTTCATCTAACATGTCTGCTTGTTCAAAACTATCAGGTTCTGCTGTTAACTTATTAACCATTCTATCAACTATAGTTTTAGCATTTCTGTTAACTATAGTTAAATTATCTTCAGCATGCATAGATTGCTCTATAAGCGAGCGAGCATTATCACTTTCATATTTGCTTAAATAAAAAGTTTCATTAGATTTTTTAAACGATGAGTAACTTCTTTCTTTGTTAGGCTTGTTAAACTCTTTCTGAGCATTTTCAAGCATAGTAGAGAAGCTTTCATTGTATAGAGTAGGAAAGTTATTCTTTATTATTTTTTTGGCAGCCTTGGAGCTTATTTTGTCTTTAATCATTGTCCAAGCCTTTCCTAATGCTTTTTTGTATTTTTCGTTTTGTTTACCTGGTAAGAAATAATCTACATTATTTGCTATATGAAATCCACCTGCTGTAGCTAACGCTTCGTTGGCAATAAGGTCTTGCTTGCTGTCTGCAAGTATTGAATACCCTCTATTAGATAATATAGAATTTGCATAACGTACATACTCTTCATAAGAAGATTGTTTATATGTATTTTGTATGCCTTCAGACTTAGCCCATTGCATGTAGTTTTTTACATCACGCTCATTAAATACTATCTTACTTAGCGTTTGAACTTTGCCATTGCGTATATACTTTAACTTAGAATGGTTTTTTGCTTTTACTTTTTTAAATATAGGTTGTTTAACAATTTCTTTTAATAAAGCTTTTATTTCTGGACTACCTGCGAATAACTCTTGGTACACGTGCCATTTTTCATGAACAAATACTTCTTGAGTTGCTTCATCTGGATTAATAAATATAGATAAACCTAAAGCTGCACCTTGAGCACCACGACCATGTGGGTCAGTTAGATTGTTATCAAAGTAAATACCTATATCAGGATTTTCTTCCATAAAGTTTTGTGACCAAACATATCTTTGCCCATCTGTAAGTACAGATTGATAAACATCTTTACCTGTCTTACTATCTCTACCAACATATCTTCTACCAAAAAATTGTTTAGCTTTTGACTTTGCTATATTATTTTCAGCTTTTCTTTGTGGTTCTATTTGGTCGTTAGAAAAACTGTCTTCCATATTCCATTCGAAATCAGTTTGCTCTCGCTCACCTTTTTCAATCTCTTCCTGCTTAACTCTTTCTAATTCTTGTTGCTCTTGAAAATCAGCTTCTTCTTTAAGTAGCTTTTCGTCATTTTTTCTTTTAACTTCTTGTAAAATTAAATCAGCTTTTACATCTGTAGTTGTAACATTACCTGCTTCGTCTACTTTTTTGATTTGATATTCTTGAAAGCCATCAACTACTTTTGTTTTCTTTTGAAAAACTAAATCTTTACTTTCTTTATCAGTGTTTTCCGTTTGTTTAAAATCTGCACCAACTTTTTCTTGAGCAGATGTTAACCTTTCTTCTGCTTTTAAATTATCAAATCGTTTTTGATTGTTTTCTACAAGAGTGTTCTCTTCTTGTGTTAAAGGAGAGTTTGCTTTTTGTTTTTGTATTATTTGTGTTAACTTAGGGTCTACTTCTTTTGTTAGTCTTTCTTCCTGTAAACGTGAAGAATTTTCAGCAAATATATTTTTAATATTATCGTCTGACCTGCTAACTATCTGTTTGTAAGCGTTCTCTAAATTTGTTAGTTCATTATCAATACCAGCAATGTTTTTCTTTTTTTGTGCTACTGATAATGGTAAGTCTTCAAGTTTTGCTTTTTCGTTTTCCCAGTATTCTTTTTTCTCGTTGTATGTTTTTTCGTTTTTTTGTTTACTTAACAAAGAAGATAACAACACTCCTTGCTCTTCATCATTCATTAAAGCATCAGGGGCAAGTTTTTTTACTTCTTCATATTGCTTAATTGTTTCTAAGTATAATTTTTTTTGTTGCTCATTTATACCATTACCTTCTTGCGATAAAGACTCAACGTATTCTACAAACCTATCAGACTGTCCTTTATTAACAGAACGTATCATATACGCTTTTAGTTGATTATCTTTCATAGCTGCAAGCTCATCTGATGCACTAGCCATAACCGTACGGTTTTCAGGAGTGCCTCTTTCGTCTTCCATGTTATAATCCTCTACGTCTTGCTCTAGTATTTCTAAACGCTCTTGAACTAAACCATCTCTTGCTATCTGCTCATTGAATAAATATTTACGTTCTGCAGCTACATCTATAGAAGTTTTAGCCCCTGTAACAGCTAAAGAAGATGTAAATGCAATTACCCTAGTTGGTAAAGCTTCTTTGCTATTAAAGTAATCTAAATAGCTCATAAAAGGTTTACCTTTAGCTTCAGCTATTCTTCTTCTAGTAGACCAATCTTGAAAAACTTCCTGAAACTGTTCAAATACACCATCAGTTAAAGCGTAACCTGCAACTTTAGCAGACTGTTGCATTAAACGCTTCATACCAGGCGCTTTCATTTTTCTCATGTTTTTAGTAAAAGGATTTAAAGCTTTTGCTGTTCCTGAAAACATAGCAAGTTGTAATCCATCTACCGCCATCCATGATAGGTTGTCCATGAATACATCATGAGCTGCTACAGAAGCTAACTCTTTAGGTACTCCTTGTTCGATAGCATCATTTAAAGTTTGTCCTGCAATAATAGCACCTTCCGACATGTTTCCTGCTGCTGCACCACCCCAGAATTGAGCCATGCTTTTAGAAAACTTAGAACCTTTTGTAGCTGTTATAAGTCCTGTTTTTGCAAGTTTTTGTCCTATACTTAAACCTCTAGCTGCACCAAGTAATCTAGCACCTTTATATAAAGCGCCTGCTGCTCTAGCACCTTGAGTACCAGGTATTAAGAATGTTAATGAAAAAGGTAAAGCTCTTGCCCAATGCGTAAGCCAAAAATCACCGTCAAACATATCTGACCATGTAACATCTTGCACATCTTTTAATCCAGGTACGCTTTCACCAAACTTTTGTAGCTCTGAACCCCAAGAGTGTAATTGGTCTGCGATAGGAGTATGAACGTCAATACCGTATATTTCTTTTGATATTTGCTTTTCTGTTAATAAGCGTGTATCTGGACTTTCATTAAACCAATCAACTCCATCTCCAAAACCTTCAAATACATCACCTAAACCAGCTATTAAAGAACGACCTAACATTTCTCCACCACCCATTTGATAGTCTACAACATTACCTTCTTTTTCTTCAGTAGAACCTAGTTTTTGGCGTTGTATATAATCATTAACTTTATTTTGAGTTTCTTCATCATAACCATAACCAAATCTATCAATAGCTCCAGAGCCATCGATAGGGGTTATATTAGTGTCAGATTCAGGTATATCGTTATTAGACTTTAAAGGTTGAGATAAAAAACTTGAATCGTATTTTTTAATATCATCACCTGGCTTACCTATATCGTTGCTCATTTTATTTTTTGTTTGAATTGTATAACGCTTCTGCGTATTGACCTATTTGCGCCATTAAACCTCTTACTTTCTTTTCATCGTTACCTTGAGCTATATAAAGCTCTTCAATAGCTTGTAAGAAACCTATACGGTCGTTAGCTAATATTAACTCATTTAACTCTGGTTGTGAACTTGCTGTAAAGTTACTAATATTATTTTCTAAATAAGATTCAGTATTTCCACTGTAATAAGCTAAAGCTAAAATAGCTGCCTTCATTTCTGGTGTTGTCTGTGTAGCTCCTATATACCTTAAACTTTCAGATAAAGGTAAATCGTTGTATGCAACAAATTTACTTAGTTTTTGTGGTGAACTTGCAACGGATAAATTAACAAAAGCATCTTTTTCATTAGTGCTTCTTAATTGTTCGCCTTGTTCTTGAATGTTTTTGTTATATTGCTCGTCATCATACTTAACAAGGTCGTTGTATTTAGTTACATCAATAGAATTAGTAAAGTCTATTTCTTTATAAAACACTTCATCACCAAAACCAAATAAATTACCTTGGTCTTTTAGTACAGCAACATAAACAGGCTTAACATTTTTATCAGATGTTGTTATATCTTCTGACGTAATTAATTCGTTACCATCTACAGTCTTATATGCTTGTACAACTGATATTACATTAAACTCTGCTTCGTCTGTATCTATAGCTCCTTGCATTCTAACTCCAGTTACATCAAATACTCCTGATTTTTCTGTACTATATAAAGTTGGTATGCTTATAGCGTTATCAGCACCCCTAACAGTAACATCAATTAAATCTTCTGTATACCCTTCAGCTCCTAAAAAGGCTTCTGCTATTTGTGTTTCTTGACCTACAAATGCTTGCTTACCATATACTGAATACTCTGCTGAAAGTAATTCATCTGTTTGTTTGGCTATTTCTTTTAATGTAGCTTGTTTACTGTAGAACGAAGTACCTTTTTTATCTAAATTTAATATGTCTTTAGCTTTATGTACACCTAAATTAAACAGGTTTTCTTGTATTTCTTTTGATATTTTTGCTTTAGGTTTTGCGCCTTTTATTTTACCAAAATCTCCTACCCCACCAAAATAAGCATTTGAGTACTTTCTCAAGTCTTCATCAGTAATAGAATTTATTTCATCAGGCGTAAGATTTTTTTCAATAGCCATGTTTTGTGTCATAATCTGTGCGTTATCTTGAAAAGATAAAAACACATCTACTCTTTGTTCGCCGATTTGTTTGTTTATGTAGCTTTGGTCAGGAGTTTCCCAATTTATCATATCTGACCCAAACACAAATTTATCTATTGTTCCCTGTGAATAAGCAAACTCTCTATTTAAGGTTGTATGAAACATTGGTCTACCTTCTTTTTGAGCTTGTAAAAATTTAGTGTATTCACCTACATTACCCTCAACATCTTTTAAATTAGCCATCATATCAAGACGAATACTATCCATGTATTCAGGCCCCATAGCTCTATAAAAATGGTCTAAGTTTCCGCTAAAATCGTTGTTAATTTTATCTGTTATCTGTGAGCCAGCATTTCTTACAACTTGTTCTATACGACCTCTATCTTTTGGTCTAATAGCTAAAGAACGAGCAACTTTTAACATGTCTTCTTGCTCAGTCATCATTTGTTGATATGATGCTAATTGGTCTGCTCTACTTTTTTCTTCTAGTTCTTGTGTAAGAAGTGCAATGTTTACATTGCTTTTGTTTGATTTTTTTGCTGCAGGAGAATTACTAAATGTATTCATTGCTCCAGCTATTCTGCTAAAATCTAATGCCATATTAATCTGTCTTTACTTCGTTATTTCCTGGTGTAATATCAAAATTCTCGAATCTTTTTGCAAAATTTTCTAAAGCTAAAGAGCTAGACTCATTATTTGCATTTGATTGGTTTTGCACATCTGCTATAGCATTAATCAAATCTTCATTATTTTCTTGGTCTTTAAAGTTTCGATTAAACTCCATAGCTTGCTCATATAAGTTAGTACCAACTTTATACAACCTTTCTTTTCTGCCTTCGTTTAATTTAATTCTCATTTGCTCATTAGACATATCAGCAGTCAACTTACTTTTAGTGTAATCACCTACCGCATTCTGATATAGCTTCATACCATCCATTCTCATAGATGCACTTTTACCTGCTAAATCAACTAAACCACTTACTCTTACTGCATCTACTCCACCTATATTAGATAAAGCCATTCCTCTTTGCCCGCCTGATATAGCCATAACATTTTTCATAGCGCCTGTATAAGCGTTGTTCATGTCTTTTATAGCCGCCATTTTTTCTTCGTATGGCATACCTTCATCCATTATTTTTTTAGCTTTATTAACAGCTTCAAGCATTAGGGGTGAAACTTTTGTTTTATTTACTTTATCTTTCTTAACAGCTGAGTATAAAGATATTAAACCTGCGCCAGCTTGCAATGCATTTAGAGCACTTTCTGGATTTTCTTTTATTTTTTCATACTGACCTTCAGCAAAAGCTTTAAGTTTTAAGAAAGCTTCTTCACCAAATTTTAAAGGTTCAGGTGTAGGAGAAGGCCCAATGTCTTTTCTACTTCCTTTAAGACCTATTTCTGTATCAGAACCTTTTAATCCTTTTAACGCATCTAATACGTTTTCTTTGACAGGAAGACTTACAACTGATTCTTTAGGTCTTTCTTCAACTCCTGGCTCTACAGCTTTAACTGATTCTTCAGGTTTTGTAGCTATATCGACTGTGCCAGTAAACACTTGTATATCACTTAATAGCTTATTTAATTTTTTCCTTTTTTGAATTTCGCCTGTCTTTGCACCAGGAGTGTATGTTGGTTTAAGATAAGGAGATGATGCTGGCGCTGTTTGACGAATAATTTTATTGTATAAGTCAGATTCTTCTAGTTTAGAAGTTTCTTCTAGCAAATCTTTAGCTCGAGATTTATCATCATATGAAGCATCCTTGTCATCTAAAATAGATTTCAAAACATCTACAGATGCATTTACTTCAAATTTACGGCTTTCAATAGGTACATTTTCAAAAGCTGTTTCTTCTATTTTTTGTAATTTCCCAAAATCAGCAGATTTTATATCTGTATAATATTTTTCAAGTATTTCAGAAGAATATGGTAGTTTGTTTTTAACTACAATTTTTTTAATTTGATTAAAAACATCTTTTTTAGCTTGTGAAAAACCTGATATATCAGGAATAACTAAACCATCTTCTTCTACAGTAGGCACTTCTTCTGCTTCTTCTGTATCTACTTTAACCTCTTCAGGTTCTAATAATTTATCTTTTAAACCTCTTTGTACACTACTTGCATCTATAATTGCTTCATCGTACTCTGGATATAATTCTGATACATTGTCTAATGGAAAAACAGTATCTACATCATATAAATTCATTTTTGATTGATACATTTCTGCATCCATAGTACTTAACGAATATGCAGGGTCGTATTCGGCGTATAATTTAAATCCTTCTAAGTTTTCACTAGATGTAAGTTCATTTAACTCTACCGAACCAGTATTTGCATCATGTATTTTTAATGGTTCATGACCAGGCTGTCCTGGCTTAAAAGCTTCCCAAGCCCCTTTTTTCCCTGCCAAAGGTTTGTAGTTACCTTTAGAAACTTCTTCTAACATTCCTGTATGCTCTAATAAAGCAACAGAAGCAGCTAATTGTTCTTCAATATCTGGCTTCCAAGCATCTAAACCATACTTTTCTAAAACCGTATTTCTTGTTTCAGTAATAAATTGCCCTGCACCAAAAGCTGTAGAGTTGCCTGATGTTTCATTAAAACTACCAAAGTTTACAGAACCACCCTCAGTTTTACCAGCTTCGTATTGTAATAACATTGCAGCAAAATGCTGTATATACTTATTGTTTTTTAATAAGTCGTAATATTTTTGCTTATCCATAAATATTTTTCATTTTAGCACCAGGAAAAGGATTCTTTCCATCTGCCATTGCATTAATTTTAGATACAATTTGTTTATTTGTTCCTGTAATAGTTTTTACAGAATTATCTTTCATAGCAGATTTTTTCGTAATAAACTCTCCGCCTTCAGCTTCTAAGATTATACCACCTTTAGCATGTGAATTTCCATACAACATACCACCTAATTCTGCGTATAACATTTGATTAGGCTTAGTAAGCTCTGATATATACGATGATATATTACTAGCTTCTTGATTTTTTTGTGCTTGCATATCTTGCACACGAGTTTGTCCTTGCGTGTAATCTATATGCTCGCCTACTTCTTTATCTATTTTAGCCTCTACTTTATTTTTAAATTTTTTACCTTTTATTTTTGAAACAGTTTTACCAATAAATTTACCAGCTTTACCGCCCAATCCAGGCGCACCAAAAAAAGCTCCAATAGCTGTACCTGCTGTTTCACCAATAGCTTCGCCTTGCGCTGTCCGCTGGTCATTAGCTAATTTCTTAATAGCTTTCTTATCAACAGCTTGACTGTCATCTAAGTCTTTGTTAAATTGTTTTTTTAATTCTTTAGCTTCAAGTATATTAGAACCTACACTTATAGCTGTATCTGCAACGCCAGCTGCAGAAAAACCACTCATTAGAGGTGTTTCTTCAGGCATATCACCCATATCAAAAGTATTACCTTCCGTGTCTGAATATGAACCTACAGGGTCGTCTGTAGAAGAAAAGAAATTAGACAATGGATTGCTTGAAGTTGCTATAGGTGTAACAGGGCCTCCGTCATTATATTTTTTTACCTCTCCGCCATACATATAAGCATCTCTACCTTCTCTGTATACTTTGAGATAGTCTTCGGGTGTTTTGTTAGGAGTTTCTTTCAAAGCCTCTTCACTATATAATTTAGGAAAAACTTCTGCTAAAGACTTTCCATCTCTAAGAACATTCCCAAAATATTTTCTTGTACCTTCTCTACCTAAAAGGTTTGAAAGCGCAGATATTTCGTCATTAGTATAAGGAAAATCTGACCCTTTATCTTTAAGTTGTTTTTCGTACTCTGTTCTTAGTTCTGTTGCGTTTCTTTGCAGTCCAGGTACTTTAGGTATTCTATTGTAATATCTATCTTCAAACAGTTTATTTTGCAATACTGTGTCAGCTGCAAAAGATTGTCTATCTACACCTTGTAGGTATGGTACGTTTTTTAATTCTTTTGCATTAAAAAGTTGTCCATAAAAACCAGTTGCACTACTATTTGGATTTTCCATTTGTGTTCCATCCGAACTTTCTACATGTTTTAAGCCTTTCTTTACTTTAGCTAATAATTTGTCTTTATTTTTATCTGGCATTATAATATGTTTTTTCTATAGTGACTAGTAACTGAAAATAAATTAAAATCGTTTGTGTTTGTATTTTCTGACTGCTCTAATTTAACAGTCAAATAATTTCCTTTAAATCTACCTGTTGTTTTATATACAGGTACAATGTGTTTACCAACACCCATTCTATCTATTTGTTCGCTAGACAAATCAAGTGTATACTCATTATCATTATTTGTACTGTACACAAATGTACTAAAAATCCTACTGTCAGATAATCCATTGTTTGCTACTACTACTTTATCGTAAACTTTTAGACTTGCTACTTCTTCGTTGTTAGAAAATACTACATAAGGATTATCTGTTAGCGTACCATAAAATGTATTATACGTACTTGCTGTAGTATCATGAGAATACAACTTTACTCTATTTGCATGAGTTGCATCAACTTCTACACTATGTTCTCCACCTATAGAATATAAAACACCCTTGTAATGACAATTTATAAAAGTACCGTAACTTCTTTTTGAAGTAAACACTCCTAATAACTCATCGTATGATATATTAAAATATTTTCGTGCACCATCTGAATAATTAAAACTAAACATGATTTCATTAAAACTAGGATTGTATGAAATGTTTAAACCACCTTTTAACTTATTTGTTCCATAGCTAAATAAAGGAGAGTCTTCGATTTTTACTTGTTGTAAAGGCTCAAGTAAATTAGTAATTTTATTTATAGCAGATAATTCTGCAACTTGATTTGGAGCTCTTGATGAAACTACACATATAGAATTATTATTATTATCATACCAATACAATCCTAAGTCTGTAGCGTATAAGTTCATTCTATTTTGACTACCGTTTTTTATGCTTATGTAATCGTTTCTTTCAATAACATTTCCAGTTCCTAAATTACTTTGTATTGATATAGCGCTACCATCTTTCGCACTAATTAAAGCTCTAGTGTTTATTGATACAATAGATGTTGCATTTTCTTGTAATGCATATATTTTATCTTTAAATGTTTTTAGGTTATTTATGCCACCATAGTTAGCATTTACTTCAAATATTTCATTAGCATCAAATTTAGAAAAAGCATCAGATGTTTGACCTGCAATTTTAGTATTTGAAATAGCTATCATATTTTTAAAATCTGTAACTAATTCTACATTGCTGTCTTTAGCAGGAAAACTTTTTAGATTATTACTTGAAGAATAAGAACCATCATATAAATATTCATCTTGTACTTGAAGCTGTGGTCTATTTTTTCCAAAGTAAACACCTCTTCTTAAATCTAAATTTATTGATGACTCGACAGGAAAAATTAAACCTTGTGCTATTCTATAACCTGAGTTAGTTCCTGTATTATAAGTTGTTTTATGAAATTTGTTTAACGAAAACATATTCACATATGTATCTCCACCAAACACAGGTAGTATCATTTCTGTATTATCTGAGGTTATTTGTTCACCATGCAAAGAAGCTCCTGTACTTATCCATCTTACAGATTCAAAATTTGTTTGGCTATTACCACCGTACTGCCCAGATATTGCAGTTATAGGATTTATAACTTTAACATACGCTTTAGAATCTCCGTAATGATTTGTACCCCCAACTCTATTATCAACTATTCCTACATTAGCGTGGTCCATATCAAATTGAGAACTAGCTGTAAGGCTTAAAGCTAAAGTATTGTTACCATCCATTACTTTAAACTCTCCTGAATCTCTATGTATTTTTCCGTTAGTAGCGTGTACTTGCGTTAGATTATTATTATCTTGCGAGATACCATTACCTGAGTATATCATTGCTGAATTTACAAAATCTTGCGATGATGCTAACAATGAATTCGATATTACCTCTCCAGGACCTACTGACTCTCCATAAAGAACATCTTTTACGTGATACCAAGAGTTTGCTGCTACAGTTAAAGGATTATCGTTTAAATCATCACAATAATATTTTGAAAAACACGAAAGTTGTTTAGAGTTTGGGTCAGCAGGTTTTGAATTATAATCTAATGCAATAGGGGCTGCATAGAAAAAATTATCATTAGTACCAATCATCCAAGTAATTAAACTGTCATTACCTAGTTTTAAATTGTTATGTGTAGTTCTAGAAGGTTTTTGACTTGTTTGATAACTTTTGCATCTTAATTTAGCTGCAATAGATACTTTATGATTAGTACTACTTGTGTAGTTCAACCGACCAAACATTAAATCAGGAGAATCAATAGTTACCATCTCAGTAACATCTGCTCCACTAAACCCTGCATTTCCTGTAGCCATTGTAAATAAATTACATTTATCTAAGCCTACTCTGTTTTTAAATACAGAACCATTGTCTGTTTCATCAGCATATTTAATACATGTATTTAATATACCAGCAGCTATTACTCTTCTGTCAGAGTCTCTCCTTTCTGCTCTTACTATACTAAACCCTGATATTTGTTTTTTGACATCTTGTGTGAGCTTTACTCTAAATTCTGGATACAATATATATCCATTACCTAAAGGGTCGCATAAAACATACTTTCTAGGTTTATTTACTGCTCCAGTACCAGCAGTAGGTGTGTAAGTTCCTGGCACATCTCCAATAAATCTAAAATCTGATTCTATACATGGAAATCTTATATCTCCAACAGGATAAGTAAATGTTTCGTTTCCATTTTTATCATACAATTGAATACCAAATCTGTAAATTTCATCACGCATATACCCAACATATTTACTTGCATACAAAGGGTTTTTATAATTATCAAAATATCCGTCTTCGCCGTTTCGACTTAATGGACCATAATACTGTGGTTCGCAATACCCATCATTTGTAGCGTTAAAAGGAAAATTATCATCTTCGTCAGGGTCATTAATTTTATGCCAATAAGGAGTATCATCTAATGTAATTTTTTTTAATTTAAAAGTTACATAAACTCCATTTACATCTGCACCTTCATAATTAGACGTAGAAGCACCAAACATAAGTTTTTCTGTATTTCCTGTACCTGCATATGCATATCTATATTCTGTAGTATTTTGTGGTAATTCTTTATATAGTGTGTTATCATACAAGTCAGGATTGTTAAATTCTGAATATGTTGAATAAGAACCACTACTAGGTGCAGTATCAAAACTACTAGGAGCTCCTGAATGCTTAAATGACTTTACTCTAAAAGCGTTTAAGTCGTTAATTATTTCAGATGTGTTATTTTTTAAATTAGCAGCTAAAAGTCTGTTATCTTTTACTGCTATTGTTTGTGCAACATCCCAAGTGTTCTTTTTAATTAATAACTCAGCACCTGTTATTATTGTAGTATTTTCGTTACCATTATGAGTAAGAGTTACAGTGCTAGTATTAATATTTTCTTCTTTTAAAACAAAAAAAGCAGCACCTCCAAAATTGTCTAAGTACTGTATCCCTATTAATTGAATTTTACTATATACTGTATCTATGTTTGCAATTTCTAATGTAACTGATTTACCTGAATTACTAGCAATTGTACCACCTACAGCGTCACTATACTGTGATGTCTTTGAAGATATACCTAAAGGTATTGGATTTGTTATAGGAGATACTATAGAGCCTTTACCATCAGAAGTTAAAAGTTTGTAACAATATGACCAACTACCACAATTAATACTCCCGCTATCTGTTACAGTTTTTATGTTTATAGGAAATAAAGGAGATTTTGCAAACAAATTAAAATCTTCTGCTGAATCAAAATCTGCATACACACCTGAAGATGCTTTTAAGTTAATTGTTTTGATAGGGTTTACTCCATCAGTCCAATAAATTCTTTCAAAATTTTCGTTTTCTTCTATTTTTTCTACTATTAAACTTGATGTTTTTGATTCAATTCCAAAATCACCAAATACAATTGCTTCTATAAAGTAATCAGTATCACTGTAAGGGTCAATATGAATTTTACACACAACCTGCAAAGTTTCTGATATGTAACAAATTGAAGCTATGTAATTACTAAAACTTGTTATAGATAAGGGGAATAATGAAAGTTTATTTGAGTTATTGTATATATTTTTAGAAAATAGCACCCCACTATTTATTGTTAACTCAGTACCATTTACTAAACTTTTTATAAAAATGTTATCTGGATTAATAGCTTGAGTTTGGTTTTTTGCAAAAAAATACAATCCCATAATACCTTCATCATTTGGAGAAGGTACTAATGCAACATTCATTATACTTGTAAAAACGCTATCATTTTTCATTGTATTATAGCAATGCAATAAAATAGTATTTGTTGTATAACCTGTGGAGCTATTTAAATAATCAGAACCTAATGCAGCTTGTGTAATTGGAACGCTGTAATGATTATCCGAACCAAAAAAAATATAAGAAGCTGTAGTTTGAAAATAAAAAGATATTTCTGTAAGATTAGCAACTGGGTCTCCAGTAATACTCCAAAATATTTTATTTTCTGTTGTAGTAGGTTGAAAATTCCATCCTTGTAGTTTAAACTCTAATTCTTCTACGTTAGATTTTAAGTTTTGTATAGTTCCTAAATCACCATCTTTAGCGTTTAATCTTACATTAGCTGCGTCACTATAATTATCGTTACCAATTAAATGTTCATCAGTGTCTGAATCTAGCCCTTTATAAAATAGATTAGGTTTTTTACCTCCTGTTAAATCTGCTAGTTGTTGTCTTACTGTTTTAGCCATTATATATCTAAATTAGAATATGATGAATTAATTGGAATTAAACTGTTCCAAATTTTAGAAATATTTCTCATTTGGTTTCTTGAAGGCATGTTGTCATTACCTCTAGCTTGCGCGCATAATCTATTCCATTCATTTTTCATATCTAAATAAATGTATCTTGGAAGTTTTTGATTATAATAATCTCTAGCTTTGTATTTATACATTATGTAATGAGATACAGCATCTTCATGATTTGCTTGCATTGTTGGGTAGCCTTCTGAGTCTGTTTCAAGCGCAATATAACTTATTTGTATGCTTGGGTCAGAAACTTCTGAAAACTGTATAAAACCACTAGATAAATAATATTTATAGTTTAAGTTTGAATTACTTAAGCTTTTAAATGATTTAGTTTGTGGTTCATAAAAAATATCATTAGAATTTTTTACATCAATTACTTCTATTAAATCATTTGGTAGTGCAGCTTGTTTATTTGTTATAGTTAAAGAAACTTCCTTGTTCACGAACGTTTTAAAAGTTCCTATTTTTTTTTCTGCTTCAAAAGCCCACTCTACAAATGTATTAAATTCACTTGCTGCATCCTGAACGCCTAAGTTTCTGATTACAGCTGCTACTACTTGTTTGACGCTAATTCTAGGTTGCATATTAGTATTCTTTTACAGTATTAATTATTTCTTTAAACCTTTTTAAAGGTAGTATTTTGTATGTTTTGTATTTAGATGCTCTTTCCCAAATAAGCTTATTGTAATAATCATCTAAGATAGGAACTTTGTATTTTATAATTTTTCCTGTCTTTTCATATTCGTTTACATCTATCTGTATATGAAAAGGTCTTTTGTGTAGTTGTTTTTTAATATACATTTTACCCATTTTTTGTGGTAATTGTATTTGTTCTTTATTTTGAGCCAATTCTATAATTAATTCTTGTAAAAAAGATTTTAAAATATTAAAATAAACAGAATAAGACATTTTTTTATTGTTAAACATTAAACTATCGTTAATGTTGCTGTAGATGTCTTTAATGTTTACATATTTATTCTTGTACTTTTTTAGACTGAGTTTTTTCATCTGTTTGGTTGTTTGGTGTATTTGCAGATAAATTATATAGCATAACAATTTCTTTTCCTATTATTTCTTGTGTTAAAACACTTAAAAGTTCATTTGATATAGGATATTGTGTAGTATCGTCATCTACATAACTACTTACTTGTGTTGGGTCTTCAAATATAGCTTTCATTTCTATAATACCATCAGATACCAATCCATCACCTTCAAAAACATATAATTTATTAGGAGTTAAAGATGCATGCTTCTTAGCTACATTACGCATAAATTTAGATTGCTGTATAAACATTCTATCATGGTCTTGTACAACAGGCAATAATTCCATAGAAGCGTCTACAGAGCTTCCATCACGATAAGCTATACTTCTAATAGCTCTATTATTGTTAAAGCCAACAATACGGTTATAATCGATTCCTACTGAAGATACAGACCTTACATCTATTTGATAAAGTGATTCAGAAGTTTTTCTGCCACTATCTGTATATTTTAACAACAATTCTGCACGTTTTGCGTGTATCATGTATTTTATTTGCCTTGTAGATACATTAGAATCGTCAGATACTACACCGCCTTCTACGATGTTTTTAATGTTGTAAGTAATTTCGTTTAATGTTGCCATATCATATGTTTATTAATAAAGAAAGGGCGGCGCAGTTAACACCACAACCGCCCTCTCAAAGCAAGGGAGCAAAAAGCACCTTTATTTACCACGCCCTCCTAATGCTGAGTTTCTCTCTAATACTTCAGCTTGCATAAGCTGGTATCGAGGGTCACCCAATGTTTGTAGGATTTTACGGGCAGCAATTTGAGCTATTTCTTCAAAACAATGACTTGATAAGTCTGACCACAATGTAGTGTAAGACAAATAAGTTAAATCTATTGAAGTTGTTACAGATAATCCTAATACTTTTAAAAAACCACCTTCTTCATAAATAACAGGGTTGTTAGCGTCTGCTTTATTAAAAGGGTCGTTAGTATAAGATGAATAATCTGATATTTGTATTATTTTTACATTAGTACTTGGAGTATTTGTTAATCTTGCCGACAACAATCTATAGTAATCCTCTGTTAAAGAACTTAGCTCTATAGTGAAAGGTGTCGCTAATGAGACTGTTTGTGTAACTACAAGTTTTTCTAACTTATCTCTTGCATCTTGACTAGATTCAAATATAGTGTAATACTGTTGTAAAAATTCATCAGTAGCCATTTCAGTGTACATAAGTAATTGAGTATCAGAAAAATACGCTGTATCTTCTCTGTCTACAATTTGTCTTATCCGTGGATAAATGTCTGAACCAATAGCTATTGACATTTGTTATACTTTTTCTTTTGTTTTACTTTTAGCTTTTGGAGTTTCACCTCTTAAATCATGTTTAATCAAAGCAAAGATGTCTTTGTTGTCTTTTAACCAAACAATAACTTGTTCTTCGTTAGTTCCAATAGCTTGTTTTCCGTACATAAAAGTACTGTTTTTATAACTAAGATTTTTTGACTTTAAAGCGTCTAGAATAAATACTCTATAATCTTTTTCAGGGTCAAAATGTGTTTCCATAAATTTTTCTGGAGATTCTTGCGCTACTTTAATAATGTGTGCTCTTAATACATCAGTATTAGAATTCATATTCATTTTATGTAATTTTGCAAAATCCATTACATCTTTAATATTCATTTTAGCAGCCTCTATAACAGCCTGTGCTGAATCTAAAGTCTTTTTTGTGTCCATTTGTTCTTTTTGTACTAAATCTACTCTAGTCCAATCAGCTTGAATAGTTGGATGCTCTTGTAGCCATTCATCTACTAACCTATCATTCTCTATTGTTTTATTTAAAACAAAAGATGCGCTATTTATAGTATAATCTATTTCTAATCCATTTACGTCAACAAGCTGTATAATTTTACCATGTTTATTCTTATAATTACCTTTCAAGGAAAAGTTTCTTAATTTTGGATACCTGTTGTGAGTGTACGTAATAATGTTTTTAATTGTCTCCATTTTCTTGCTTTTTTTAAAATTTATCGGTTAAAAAAAACCACCCACGCGTGAGCGTGGATGATTATTGTAATTTACATATTATAGTACTAAACCTAGTGGCTTAATAATACCACATGATTGTGGGTTACGAATAATAACACCAGATTCAGATAAGATATGACATTCAAAAGTATCATTACCGTTTGCAGCTGCCATAGAAGCAGGGTCATTAGGGTTAATCATACCAGGTACATATTTCTTTACAAAGTTTCTATTGTATCCTTCAGCGCCTTTAGCGATAAGTTCTACGTTAGCAACTCCATCTTGAACTGACATATCCATAAATACCATTAAGCCAGATAATCCTGCTGAAGCAAATGCGCTAGTTCCAATACCTGTTACGGTAGCAGAAATATTCGGGTCATCAAAACATGGGTTATGAACTAAAGTAATTTTATTACCTAAAGCCATGTATGAAGTAAAATTAGCTCCTACCTCTACAGAATCACCGCTTTTATCAGCAATCAAAGCAGCAGCTGAACCAGCATTTGTTAAGTGTGTAACCATTGCTTTTTGGAAATTAATCATACCTTGCATACCAGTAAAACAAACATACTCATTACCAGTTACCTTTAGTGAACTAAGAGATAAAGTACCAATAAAGTTTAGTAATTCACCTTCTGTTATAGCTACTGCGCCAGATTCAAATTGATTAGCAGCAGCAATTTGTGCTATAATACCATCACCCATTGAAGGTAAGGCTGCATCAAGTAAACCACCTTGGTCACCAGGGTAAGATAAAGTCGAGTTTCTTGTAGATTTACCAAACCATCGGTTTAGCTCTAACTCATACATAAACTGGTCAGTCATTTGTTGCTCTTTGGTAAAGTACCATAATCTGTGACCATTGTGTTCTACCCAAGTAACATCGTGTAAATCAATACCATTGATTTTACATCTTCTACGAGATAAGGTTAAATGATTACGATGAGTTTCTGGATAAGCATATCCTTCACCTACTGAATCACCATCAGAACCTTGGTTGAAAGCGTTACCAACTACACCAACAATATCACCATCAGAATAAGTAGCTTCAGCTTTAGCTTCAATAGGCTCAAAAGTTACTGTTTTGTGGTCAGTATCTAGAGCGCTTACACCTGTAACAAATGCAGTAGCACCATTTTTAAAACGAATAATATCATTTGTTTGAATCATGCAAGTTTCAGTAGCATCATCTTTGATGTCTATTGTATCTGCTGTACCGACTGCGAATGTAGCTGTTTTGTCTGTGTCGATTTTTGCTGGAGCTTTGTAACGATTCATTACTTTCCACTCAAAAGTGTCTCCACCAATTACTTTTTCACTAGCACCGAAACCAAGTCGTTCTAGTAAGTACGTCATAGAGTAGCGAGGATACAATTCAATAATTTTCTTCGCAATTTCAGGGTACTTTAACATGTTTGCAACCAAAGAGTTTTCTGTAGTGTTATACTCAGGGTTGTATTTAGCATTATAAACCTTCATTTTTTCTTAATTTTTTATATTAATTATTAATTTATTTATTTAGTTATTAACTTAAAAAAGCTTTAGCGTCGAACCCATCGGACTTTGTCTCGAATGAATTACTACTACGTGCATTTTTGCTAGGAGCTGTAATATTGTCTAGGATAGATGATTTACCTTGTTCGACACCACGTGTCTTCATCATTTTAAAAATCTTGTCCTTGTTTTTCCAAAGAAACGCAGCCTCTGCAACATTGGCATGAGTGTCAAATATTTCTTTAGAAAAATCTCCTTTTGTTATATAACTATATAATTCTTTTTTATCTTGAACAGATACTTTACCACCAAAAAAATCTTTTTTAGTTTTTATGTGGTTTTGTAAATCTTTACGAGCTTTTTCTTGTGTAGATTTTAGCTCACGTTCAGTTTTTACTTTTTCTTCTTTTAATTTTGCTCTTTCAGACCCAATGTACTTTTGCAACTGTGTTCTAATTTGTGTTGCTTCACGCTTCATTAAGCCTGCGTCTTGCAATCTTGTCAAAGTGTCTTCTATGTAGTCTTCATCATGATTAGCAGCTTTTAAATCAGCTCTAACTAAATCTACATCATCGTTTTTAAGAAATTCTTGCAAGTTAGTTATAGTATCATTATCCTGAATAGGATTTTCTATCATATCTTTAACTTGAGCTACGAATTCTTCTTTTGTCTTAGCTTCAACGCCAATTTCTTGACTTACTTCGTTCCAATTAAATTCTGTTGTAGGTGATTCAATCGAATCCCAATCTTCTTCTTCAACTGGTTTAGCTTCTTCAGCAGCTTGCTCTTCTGCAACAGGTTTTTCTTCAACTTTGATTTCATCCCAATCAAAATCATTTGATACTTCTGTTTTTTCTTCTGCTTCAACACTTGTTGCTTCTACAGGTTTTTCATTTGTAACTTGTTCGTTTTCAGCTACTTGTAAAGTAGATTCTTCTTGTAAGTTATTAACCTCTTTAGCTACTTCTGACGAAACAAAAGCAGACGCATCGAAAGAGTTGTCTTGCTTTTCTGTTTCTAATTGCTCGATAATATTGTTTTCGCTTGCCATGTTTTGCTTTTTTTGTTATTGCAAATATATAAATAATTTATTTATTCAAATTTGACTGAGATACTCTTCTTGCTTGATTTTCATTTAGTTGGTCTTGTAAATCAGCTTTACTTGTCTCAACTATCAATTTATTTTTTTCTTTCATAGTATCAGAATTAACTTTTTGTTCTGATTGTATTTCAGCTACTTCTATTCTTGAATCTGCTGCAATCTGTGCTATTTTAATTCTGTTATCTAATTCTGATTGTTTTTCTTTCATTTCTTCTTGCTTAATTTGCATTTGTTGCTGCTGCATCATTTCTTGTTGTTGAGCTTGCTGGTCTTGCATTTGTTTTTGCATGTCTTTCATGCTTTCTAAGCCACGTTCAAGTACTGCTTCAGCTTCTGATAAGCTTTCTGATTTAAGAACCTTGATAGCGTCTAATAATGTAAGGTTACCACTTTGCACGGCTGAAGATGACATCTCTTGTACCATTTTTCTCATTGCATCATCTTTTCCAGAGTCTCCTAAGAAAATACCATAATCATTTAACGCAATGTCAGGCAACACGTTTAAAAATTTATATCCACCATCACCCAATACATAACCTGCTTTTTTTCCATTACTCCAACAAACTTTCATTAAGTTGCAAACTCGTTCAAACACCATTTTTTTAACTTCATTGTGCTGAAAGAACCAACCTTTAGTAGATAAAGATGATTGTACTACTGAACGTTGTACATTTCCTACGTACTCATATTGAGATATAGCACCTTCTCTTTGTGGTGATACCCCAGAAATTTGTCCTGCAGTTTGTTCTAGCATTAATTTAAGATTAATTAATTGCTGTACAGAACTAGACAATGTAAAATCTACTTGTTGAAATTGATTAAACTTTGTAGCTTCTTGACCTTCCTGCATACTGTTAATAGGTATAACACCGTCAGTTTTAAGGTGATACATAACAGTTTGCATGTCCATACCTATATTTGTAGGTAACTGAGCAACATCATATATAACAGCTTTACCACCTGCTCTAGCAAGAGTTAGCTCTATATGATAATGTACTATATTATAAAGCATTTGTGTGTGACGTAGTAAATCTGTTAAAGATTTAGAGCTTCCTGTAGTGTGGTTGTGAACACAACCCACAAAAGAAAGTGGTGTAGAACCTGCGTCATCCACAGAGCGAACTTGGTTAGGCCTTCTGCGACATTGCACATAAACTTGACCACCAATCTCTGTAGCTTCCCAAATATCATCAACATATAAGTTTTCAATTTTTTCGTTTTTACGAGGCTTGTAATTGTCAGTAACAATTTTTTTAAATGGATTGTTTTTGTCGTGTTTGTTTTCTGAAACTTTAAATTTAAGTTGTTTTATAGACTTCCACTCACATGTAACAATTCTAATTCTAACTCCTTTATTCTGAGAGTAATCTACCCATTCAAACTCACTATTCCAATTAGATAAACCTTCGTGACTACTAACTTCTTTTAACTCTTCAAGTTTTTGTATATCCTCTTGCTTAAGGTCTTCTCTAAACTCATCAATAGTCTCATTAATCGTAAGCCATCTTTCTTCTGCAACCCATTGTGCATCTTCTAAATAATCTGTTTGTACTGTTTTATCCCAAATTAATGTTCTTGGGTCAATACGTCTTACGTATGGGTCACCGTTTTTTACGTAAACCTTATAAAATACTTTACCTGTTACAAGAAAGTCACGCAGACCATCTCTAAACATGTCTTTCATTCTGTATTTTTCTATAAGATAGTCTAAACCGTCTTGACAAACTTCTTCTATAAGTTCTTTATACTCATAACGCATAAATTCATCTATGTCGTCTGGTATAGGAAAGTTATCATTTTCTGTTTGTGCCTTAACGCCAAATTTTTGTTCGAACTCGTCTTTGACTTCTTTTAGTAGTTCATTAGCAACTAATGATACTTTAAAGTTTTGCTTACGTATTGCAGCTTTTTTATTTATAGACTTAACTTTTTTATCTAACGGTCTGTCTGCATCTTCATTTACTAATAAATCAATTTTAGTAGATATTAACGGAAAATTAGCCATTTGTGCTGGGTATGGTATTCCGTATTGGTCAGTTATATATTCATAATCTTTAGCATTAATAAAACCATTATATAGATTATAATTAAGAATGTCTTTATCTCGACTTGACATAGAATTTTCATGTCCAGAACTTGTAGCGCCTACGTATTTTGTTATTGCCTTTAAGTTTTGCTTACACCATTCTAAATCTTTTTCGCTGTCAGATATTGCTTGCCGTGGAAATGAATAATTTTTAACTGCCATTTTATTTTTGTTTGTAAGGTACTAATCTACCGTTTTCCCTTTTGTAATAAACGAACCCTAAGTTTTTCTGTTCAGATTCCCCAAATTTAACACTTTTTTCGAATATGTCTATGTCATGTATCAAACACAGCCCAAAAGCTATTACACGGTCTGTATTGCGTACTCTGTAGTTTGCTAATTCGTCTAGTAAATCTATAAAATATATATCTTCACAATTTTCTTCTACATACTTTTGTAAATATTGCTCCATTACTGCTTTTGTATGTTTATTCATTTGAATACCATACCTATTTCTATTAACAGTTTTTGGAGAATGCGCTGCAGTAGGTCTTTCCTTTAAATATTTTAAACCACCCATTCTTTTAAAATAATCAATAATACCAATTTTTGTAAACTCTATTAGCATTTGTGAATTATAGTACACAGCAAGTTTAAGACAACCATCCCAAAACTCTTCTGCAGTTTTTGGTCTTTCTGTGTATTCAGCTACTACGTAGTTACTTGGCATGTCTGTACTATAGAATCTTCTATATATTATAGCTGAACCTAATGAGTCAGTAGATGCTTGGTCTTGGTCATATGAATCAATACCGCCTATATCTAAACCTTTGTAACCTAATTGTGGGTGTGCTAAAATTCTATATGGACCATCTCTGTCTGGAATCCATGTAACATTCATGCCTTCGTCTTGCCATTCTAAATACCCTTTTTGTATTTGATTTGTTAAGTCACTGCTAGACAGTATGTTACTTCTTTGGTCGTTTATTTTAGCAACATTAAACATAGAAGATTTAGTTTGCAAGAATGCTTCTTCTACCGTTAAAGGATAATTTTGTATATGAAGATTAAAACCTTTTTGATTGTCAGATGATTTTAATTGGTCTCGCTCTTTCATAAGTTTAGCTTGAGCGTTGACTTCGTCTGATATACCTGTTTTAGTATCAAAAAAACCATGATAACATTTTGTAGCAGGAATAAACATAGGTAGTAGATTAAATGCATCAGCGTTGTAATACATATCCATAAAATCTTTAGATGATGTTTCTATATCACCACCTGTTCCACCAATAATAGGTACACCAAATTGCACATCACCATCCATGAAACATGCTTTAGATGACATGTATGCATTTAGAAGCTCTTTAAACTCACCTGCTTCTTCAAATACCATAACAGATAAACGCTCACCCTTAAATACTTCTGGGTTGCTCATTGTACGGCAATGTATAACAGACTGAAAACCACCTACTTCCCATTTACCTTCTCTGTTTTTTGACTTATAACCAGAACGTATAACTTCGTCTTGGTCTTTTAATACAGAATGTCTAAATATATTAGTTTGATTGTATAGCCCTTTTTTTACTTTTTGAAAGAAAGAGTCTGCTGTTACCTGTAACCCAGCTGCTATACCTACTTCGTTATGAGGATAAAATGTATATTCTTGCGCTAACATACCAGAGTTCATATAAGAGAACCCCTTATCCCTAGCCTTAATAACAATCATACCCTTACCTTCGTCTTTACAAGTCTCGAATAGATTAAAGTACTCTCTATCCATATCTCGATACCATGGTGCTATAAGAGATTTTCTACCACCTTTCTCGCCAGAGTTACCAAGTATTTTATAGAAATTAAGATAATAGTAATGTTTACCTGATATGGCATCCATACCTTTAGGTTTGTAACCGTTTTTACATCTTTCAATTTGCTCATCCCAAAACTCTCTATACATAACACTTTCAGGATTTACGTCTGGTATTCCTTCGTGTATTATAGGAGCATACTTTTTTATGTTACCCATTCTTATTTAAAACTGATTGTTTTTTCTCTAAGTAGTTTAGCTCTCCATCACCAGATATTTTTGTACGTGAACCTCTTCTTTCAATAGCATCTAATAGTTTTTGTCTAGTAGCTAGTACCTTATCAACACCTATCATTATCTTCTGCCAATCTATAGCATTATCTTCATCAATACTTACTTGCTTCATCAGTTCTGTATACTGATTTATCTTTTCATTAAAAGCAAGTAGTTGCGCATCTAAGGGGTCAAACTGTAAAGCCTTGTACGCTTTAATTGCGTCAGCAATTTTTTTATTTTTTACACCCTTCCAATCATAATCATTAAACACTACACTACTTATCATACGTGTGCGTTCCGTATCTGTAAAGTGTCTGTAAATACTATCGTAGTCACAAAACAGTGCAACGTATAGCATTCCTTTTTTCCCTAAACTCTTGGTATCTAGTACTGCTCTAAATTCTTCGACAGCATTAATACTGTCATCCATTATTACACTACCAGTCTTGTCTAAATTTACTAAGTACATTATATGTGTTTGGTTAGTTTGGTACGCATAAGCATAGTTGGTGGAACTAAAGTTTCAAATTCTTCTTCGATAAAATTTCCATCTTCGTCACGAAATTTACAAGTATGGTTAATAATACTACCACCTTGTAACAAATATTCGTTTTCTATTATGTTAAAGCCTAAATCTAAATAATTAGTAATAATATCATCCTCGTCAATACTGAAATACTTATCTCCCATATTAACATATCCTGCTATATCACCATCAGACTTCTCTCTTATGATTCCAAATTTGGTTCTTATCATCTCTGTCATACTTCAAATATACAAAAAAAATAAAGGGCAGCAATGCTACCCTCTATAAACAACAAACAGTTAAGTATGAACCAAACACATACTACTGCAAATATATAAAATTATTTCATTATTAATTATACTGTCTGTAAGAAGATTTATTAGGCTTTACGTATCCACCTTTTTTGTATTTAATAAGTGAACCCATTCCAGAAGCTTTACGTTTACTGTTTAGAGATTTTACAGCTTCATAACCAGCGTAAGCTGGTCCACCTAAAACTGTTTTAATATTTTTTTTTACAGACCTTGCAAACTTACCTAATTTAGTATCAGGATGTAATGCAGGTTTTTTATTTTTTGATTTTTTTGTCATGTCTTAAACAATTAATCGAATTGCACTAATCCACCTTGCTTGTAATTTCTTACGCCAGCTTGCTTTAACGTTTTGAAGCCTTCTTGTCTCTTCTGACCTTTTTTGATTACTTTAGCAGCTCTTCTTTCAGAAATGTTTTTAGTGCTAGTTTTAGTTTTGGTAGGTGCACCATATTTTTTTACACCTTTTTGTTTAGTCTTAGTTTTAGTTAAGCTATAACCTGTCTTAGTAGGCTTTACCTCTTTTGTTTTAGTAACTTTCGTGCTGTCTTTACCTTTATTGTAACGACGCATGGTACTAGACTCTTTTGTAGTAGTTGTTGTACCACCTTTTTGTGTAGTATAACCCTTTACTCTATCTCTTGCATTTGATACTACAGCAGATACTTTTCTTGCAGCTTTTTTTAACTTGTTAGGCATAATTTTTTTTTTAATTATTTTATTCTTCAAATATACTGAAAAAATTTTTTATGTTTTTTTGAGTGTGGATGTTATATGATATATGCCCCCCAACCAAACAAAACTTTTGAACCACCCCCCAAACTTCAGAGTCTTTTGTCTTTTACAACTAAATTTATTTATTATGTTAAAACAAACAGTAAGTGACTTCATCACAGCTTTACATTTTTGTGAAGCACATGAACAAGAGTTCCAACAAGCGTTAGCACAATGTGCTGACGAGTATGAAGAAGAAATAATCACTGAAAATTGGTGTGCATTTCATCCTAAAGAAGAGTTGCTATTTAGAGGTTATTCTAAACGAGTAGCTAGTCTAGCATACAAGCTGTGGGCTTGGGCTAGGTTGTAATCATTAGGGGGCGAGAGCTCCTTAGTGATAGTGAATATATGCATCACATTGTTACACCTAAGAGTCTTTTATTTCTTGCAACTAAAACTATATATTATGAACAACAATGCACCAACAATGTCTATGTACATTATCGACGAATTAATTCGTAGCTTGACTGATGAACAACTAGAGCATCATATCTATACTGCAGATTTCTTAGATGTATTTGATTACGACAAAACTCAAACACAAGAAGATGCATACAGTGAGATGATAGTTCTATGTAAGCGAGAGCAAGAGCGACGCGAGAAGCTACGAAACAGACTTAGCGAAGTTGACGAAGCTGACTTTGATGACTTACCGTTCTAAGATTGTTACTAAGGGGAAACCCTTAGTGATAGTGAACATATATATAGGCACAGCCGTAAGTTATATCGGAAACCGTAAGCTACGGAGTCTTTTCTCTTATACAACAGACATTCGGTTTGTTTGTAGTACGTATACCGAGCGTACTACTTCTCTTATCATTTGTACATGTCGGTGTGTACACATTACTTTTAGTATGGCTGGAAAAAAGCAAACTAAAACTACCACTTCTAACGAAGTGAAGACTGCAAATACCGAGGTGGAGATTGCAGTAGTTGAAAATGTAACACCTAGTTACATTATGGAAACCATAGGATTAGAGGAAATCTCTATGTATGGTGACCCTGCGAACGAGGGCGAGTATCCTTCCTTTCGTGTTCTAAACATTCTACCTAAGAAAGGTAAGAATGGTCTCAATCTATTCATTAGACTTGAGGCAACTTCTATCCGTACCACAGACGAATACTTTGTGTACGAAGAAGAACGCCCTATCAACGGGGTTAAGAACCTAGGAGAGCTCAAAATCGAACTTGCTAAGCGTATGGCTCAGTTGTGTGTCCAAAAAGGACATCACTTCTTGCCTCAGTACGCTAACTTGTTCGCTAACCTCAAGAGACGTGGTTGGACTCCTGACAAGTTAATGATGAATTATCTACCTTCTAAGATTATCAAGAAGTTAGGTCACATCATCGCTGACTCAGGTCTTCAGGAAACGTTCCTGAAAAACGACCAACTAGACATTACTAAGCTAGTAGGTCAGTTCGTCTCAGCTCGTATCTCGGAGAATGGTATCCTGATGTCCCTATCGGGCGAAGCTCAGGAGAACAGCTCTTCGGGTAGCACCACTCAGCAGAGTGACGTGCTAACAGACGACTCAGGATTCGAGTGGTCCTAGTAACTATTAAAGGGTGTGCCTTCGGGTGCACTCTTTTTTTAACCTTCACTATCATATTAAGTAGTAGCTAGGCTGGAACGTCTACATATACAGTAGCATAACCATATACAGTACTGTAAACTTGTTTGTGTTTGTGTGTGTGTGGATATGTTCCAAACCCCTATAAACGACTAAAAAACGTACTAAAACGATAGTTTGTCTTAAGTATATTGCGATATGTACGTTGTAACTAGTTGATAAACAGTAGTTTAGACTTCGTTGAGTCTTTTCTCTTTTTCAAGTTGCTTAACTACTGTAGAGCTTTGTGTTCTATTTAAGTGTTTAAGATGTTATACATAGTATATAACCACTTACCCACCAAAGGTAGCGTTTTTATTTTAAACGTGCAACTCGCTACATACTCAATTATAAGTGTAATCTATTTATATTTAAGTGTTTGTCATTAATTGACACTATCTTACATGTTAATAAAATTAAATTATGTTGAGTCTTTTTTCTTTTGCAATACATGTTATGGGTTATGTCTAATGGGATATACAAATGCATGAGATACACCTAAACATGTGTTTAAACTGTTTATTTTTTATTAAGCAGGTAGCAAAGTGTGAAACTCACTTGTAGCGTCATATAGCTAACTCAGGTTACATTCCTGAAGCAATATATGAACCTGCTTATTTTTAATTAACTAACTAAATTGAAAGCTATGGCTGGATTAGTACCAACGCGAAACGTACGCAAAGAAATACGTCAAGAAGAAGCAGTTGAAAGAAACACTGCATACAGAAAAATGATTAGTACACCTGAAGGTATTGCTAATTATATTGAAACTACCAACAATATAGGTAGAAAACAAATGCAGTTTTTAGTAAATCTGCAAAAAAAACTAGTAAAGAAATAGGGTTGTATCGTTAGAGGGTATACCCCGACCTAAGCATGTCTTTAAACTGCTTATTTATTATTGTTTAACTAAATAATTGTCAAAAATGGCTAAAAGAAAATTATCACCAGAAGAAGTAAAAAGTATTAAAAACCGAATGGTAAAAAGTATGCGTAAGAAAAGATTTTTTGTACCATATGGTGTTGCAGGACAAACAAAATTACCAAGAACAACTGATGATATTCCTGAAAGTATGATGACATATAAAAACAAAATTTATATGGCTGCGTACAAATCACATTGGAAAAATACATCAACTGCAGCAAGTGCACAATCTAATTATGTAGTAGGTTCAGTTAAAAAACCTGTAACATTAAATACATCTATGAAGAAATATAAAGATGTTGCACGTACTGGTAGAGTAACTAATAAAACAGTTACTATTAATTGTGGTAAAACACAAATCATAATTGTAAACGACGTAATAACTATAAACCAAATAGGGTAATGGGTGCAATGAAAAACAAAGCAATACAAGAGAGAGAGGAATCATTACTCTCTCCATTGTTTGTTCCACATTTTTACGAGGTAAATGATGTGCAGTACGAAGAACAACAAGCCGTACAAAGAACTATCCAAGAAGAGATAGAAGAAGAAAAGTTTATAAAAGAGTTTGTAAAAGATAACAGAGCTCTTGTATTAAAACAAGCAACTGAATACGTAAAACAAAAATTAATCTATAAAAACAAAAACAAATGTGTGGAATAGTAGCTTACTCAGGTAAAGAAATGTCAATGAACAAACTAATGTTTGCAATGTTTGACAACGAAGAACGTGGTAGACATTCATGTGGTGTTTACACAGATAAAGAAGTATATAAAAGTGTTGGTACTACAGGTAATTTATTATCTATGATACCAAACAATACTTCTAAATTATTTATTGGACATACAAGATTCGGTACTCACGGTAAATTAACTGCTGAGAATACACATCCTTATGTAATCGGTAACTATATCGGTTGTCATAATGGTGTGTTAAATAACTATGATGAAATGGCTGATAAATACAACTTTGATAAGGTTGATGTAGATAGTAAAGCTATATACAATACGTTTAAATCTGCTGAAGACGGTGTAACTAACAATCATTACCAGACATTAGGTGAACATGGAGGTACGATTAACGCTGTATGGACAGAAAATGATGGTAAACTTTATGTGTATAGACGTAATAACCCGTTGTTTGCTTTAACATTCGATGATGGTGTAATGTTTTCATCAAGAAAAGAATGCTTAGAAGTGCTCGCTGACCATCCAAGTTGTATAGATGAAGTGCCTACTGATATATTATTTGTATATAAAGATGGTAAATTAATTGACTCAATTGATATACCTGTTACTTACGTAGAGATACCTTATCAACGCACTTTAAATTGGACTGACTACTATGAAAATGACGTTAAGTCATCTAAAGAAGAAGATAATTATGCAGAAAAGTGGTGGAATACATGGCAAACGCCAGTTAAAAATACAAATCAAAATCAAGATAACGAAACAGATTTTGATTTAGATGTACATTACCGAAAAGTTGCATCTGGCTTAAGTGCTTTTAAAGAAGTTTTCAAAGATATGGAATACCACGGTTTCTTAGACCCAAATGATGTAAAAGAAATCGAATATTGCATTGAACACATTGAACTAGAATTAGTATAATGTTGGAGAAGCTATTAACACTCTGCGCAGACGATAAGTTTGTCGCAGAGATGTTACTTTCAACTGAAATGTTGGAAGAAAGAACAGGTTCAAATCCTGATACCGAGCAATTAAAAGAATTATTAATTAATATACAGAAGTTATGCCAGAAAATTGGTTAGATGGTTTTATACCTGAAGCTCCTAAAATTGTAGAAATAAAATCTAAAACACTTGACAGTACTATTGAATTACCACAAAGTGTATTAGATGTTATACAAAGTAGTGATTTAAGTATGGATGATGGATTTCAAGTGTTAAACACATGTTGCATTTCTAATAACACCATGAGTTATACTTTTAATAACGCTAACATATGGTGGCTATGTAGATATAATACAGATAAAATAAAAGATGAATACAGAGATGTAATATTATCTTTTTACAATTTTATTCTTGAAAAAGGATACACTTTTATAGGTTACTATATTGAAGATACAAGTGACGAATCAATTGTGTGGTTGGAACATGATGAAGTATATGCATATGAAGGTGAATGTTATCATGGCTGGATTAATGCAGTTGATGAAAGTTATATAGATTCAGGTGGTGACTACGTAGTTGATGATGAAGGTATTTATTATATCGATTCCGATGTTGCTGCTCACCATAATGTGTATTATAATAATTGTTGCGATGCTTACGTTCATGAAGACAATCATACTTGTAGTAATAGAGATGATGATTATTTTGATAACACAGTTCGTTATACTGGTAAAACTACACATACTAAAACTTCAAGCATGACCTATACATTTGGTGTAGAAATAGAAACTTGCAGTAGAGTATGGTGTGGTGACTATGGTTTAAATTGGAAAGCTGTTTACGATGGCTCAACTGATGGTCCTGAGTTCGTTACAGGTATATTAAAAGGTGATTACGGCGTAAATCAACTTAAGGATATGTCAGATGCTTTAAAAGAACAAGGTGCTAAAGTTGATAAAAAATGTGGTGTTCATGTACATATAGGTGGTGCTATACATAATAGAAGATTATCTATTATTATATTAAAACTATGTTTACAAATAGAGCAAGACATATACGCTATGCTACCAGAATCTCGCGCGTCTAATCATTACTGTAAAAAATTACCTATTGACACTATAGATAGAATGAATTTCAAAAACTATAAAGAAATACTAGGTAAGTTTACAACAGGTTATGAAATAAATAGCACTTATAATAAAAAGAAACTTCATCCTAATGGACATTATAACTCTCAACGTTACCATTGGATAAATCTTACTAATTGTTCTACTCAAGGAGGGCCTGATACAATAGAGTTTAGACCACATAGTGCAACTATAGACTTTGATAAAATATACCCTTGGGTATTGATATGTATGTCTATAGTAAAGTTTGCTGAGAATCAACAAAGACGCATTATGAATAGCTCATATAGTGAAAAGCGAATAACTTTACAAGATGTAATCAAGTATAGTTTAAACGATGCACAATATGAGCTAGTAGACGAACACATAAAAGATAGAGCAAAACAGTTTAATCAAAAACATATTTTATATGCATAACCCAGAGGAAGTGAAAGACTTACCATGCACCATGTGTGGTAAGTTTATTTCTTCGGAAGAATTTCATGCGCAAGACCATGATTATCAATACTGTAGTCCTTGTATTAACAAGGAAGATTATATTGTAGATGATGTGTTAGGTGAGCTAAATACTATCGAAGAAATGATTAAAGATGTTACTGCTACGTATGAAGTATATACGGGAGAGCACGTACCAGATTCAGAAAACGAATTACTAACAGCTGTAAAACAGCTTAAAAAGAAAATACAAAATGAACGCAAATGAATTTTTAATACATCACGGACTAGACTTTAATGTAAGTAAAGTTCCATTACATACATACGACGTATTGTATCCTGATGATTACAACGAAACTAGATTTTTTGCTACTGTAAATGATGATACAGGTAAAGCATTAGGTATGGTTAAAAGTAGATACACTGTTTTACAAAACAATGTTTTACTCGATAGCATTTTAAACAAACTTAGACCTGATAGCTATAACTTAGATGAATCTTCGTGTGGTACATTTAATGGTGGAAGAAAAATTTATTTCTTTATTAAATTAAACAAAGAAATAGAAATGAATATAGGTAATAACATAGACGACATGTCTATATATCTATACGCTCTGTCTTCACATGATGGTAGTCAACGATTAGTGTACGGTGTAACTACTAAAATGCATAGCTGTGCTAACATGTTTGCTACACTAATGGCTGATAAAGATAATAACTTTGTTGTTAAACATACTAAACATATAAACGATGTTAACGATAAAATGATTAACAGCCTTATAGATAGAAATATTGCAGGTATTAAAAACTTGTTCACTATCATGGCCGAACACCAACCTAATGAAAAATTTATAGGTAGTATCAAAGATATAGTTGCTAAAACTGATGGTAAAAAGAAAATTATACAATCTGTAAAAGATAAGCGAGATGATTTAAGTAAGTCTATAGAGCATGAAATGATGTCTAAGGGTCAAACGTTCTATGGTTTGTTTAATGGTCTTACACACTATCTAACGCATAAGCATAACGATTATACTAACTGGTCTGATAAGTACGAGCTGTTAACAGGTAATACAAACTCTTATACAAAGACTGCAATGCAGTTAATAGTAAAAGAGTTGCGTTCCTTAAATGCTTTTGGTTAATGAACGAGTATATAACGCAGTTCTTAAAAATGATATTTGCAAAAACTAACACTCTAACTATTATAGACGTGTTAGTTTTGCATTTTCATATGAACTTTAAACAGGAAATGTACCACGTAGGTCTTGGTAAAAAATATGGTATACGTGATGTAGATATAAGTAATAGCTATGATAATTTACGTAGCGAAAACTTAATAACATTTGACAGCGAATCTAAAACTATAACAGTTAAAACTAAAGGTCAAAAATTCTTTAACAATAAAATCTCTAAAAAGATTGCTTTTCATATACTAAAAGATGTTAGAGAAAAATGGTTTGATAAGTTATGGGCAGTTTATCCTATTAAAATAGGCAAGAAAAAAAGCAAAGAATTATTCTTGAGTATAAACTTTACAGAAGAAATGTTTAATTTAGTAATGTCTAGTATAGACAAACAAGTTAAATATAAAGCTCACATGGATGCTAAAAATGAATTTTATCCACAGTTTAAACACCTTGAACGTTGGATAAAAAATGAAGAATGGGACAACGAAGTTCCTGATATTAACACTAAAAAAGTAATTACACTTGGCAGAAACTAAACGAGACGAGATAGAAAAGGTAATCCTATCTAGGTTGATGAATAAAAAAGATTACTACTATGAACATTTCAATTTGCTAAGCCCTACTTTATTTATAAACTCTATACATAGAAACATGTTTATAAATATAGAAACCTTATACCAGGAGGGTAAAGCAGTTGATATGATTTCTGTTGACGGCGCAATGCAAGCTGATGGTTATAAAGACCAAACATATTATATAGCATCTTTGTTTACAGAAGTAAATTGGTCCTATGATTTTGTAAACTGCGTTAACGAGTTACAATCTTTAAATAAATCAGACAAACTTGGTCAGGTAATTAATAGATTAAACACGGTATACACAAAAAAAGAAGGGACTGTAGAAGAAGCTATAGAGGAAGCAATCAAAGAGCTTACAGAAGTTAATGACATACAAGGTAATGATTTACCAGACATACAATCTCAGCTGAAAGACTTTGTACATGAAGTTGAAGTTAACTCTACTAAAGATGGTTTAACTGGTATTACAAGTGGGTTCTTAGAGATAGACAATCACACAGGTGGTTGGAAAGAACAAGATTTAATTATAGTTGGTGGTGCATCATCTATGGGTAAAACTAGTTTAGCTTTAGCTCTTGCTTTTAATGCAGCAAATGCAAAAGTTCCTGCTGTTATATTCTCTTATGAGATGTCTGTAAATCAATTGATTACACGTATGGTAAGCTCTGATTCTTATATACAAAATAAAGACCTGTCTTCTGGTAGTTTAAATCACACTGAATGGAGTGTTATGCACAAAACTATTGGTAAGATAGAAAAGATGCCGTTGTATGTTGATGAATGTAACAACACGAGTCTTAGGTATTTATTAAATAGAATCAGACGTTATGTTCTTACTAAAAATGTAAAGTTAGTTATGATTGACTATTTACAGTTAGTTAGTAACAATACAAAAGGGCGTAGTCGCGAGCAAGAAGTGTCACAAATTGCAAGAAGCCTTAAAAACATAGCAAAAGAACTTAACATTTGTGTTATGGCTTTATCTCAGTTAAGTAGAGGTGTAGAACGTAGACAAGGTTGTAGACCTACGCTTGGTGATTTAAGAGAATCAGGTGAGATTGAGCAAGCTGCAGACACAGTTGCATTAGTCTATAGACCAGAGTATTACGGCTTTGAAGTAGATGAAAACGGTAACGATGTAAAAGGATTAGCAGAAATTATATTTGCTAAAGGTAGAAATGTAGGAATTGGTAGTACTTTCTTGTTTTTTAACAATAAATTTACTAAATTTGAAGAACGAAACACTGCTGATACATACATGAAGTATGATTAATTTCAAAACAATTATACATAAAGTTTCTAACAAAACAAATGTACCGTTATACAAAGTTCATAAAGTTATTTCATTAACGTTTAAAGAAATAGACAGGTTAATAAGAAAAAAAGAAAACATCTTATTGCGTGGCTTTATGAAGTTTGTTACATCTAAGCGTTCAGACTATAAGAAACCAAATAAATTATCAATAAACCAAATAGTTAAATTTCCAAACAAACCAAAACAATGAAACCAAACATTATTGTAGTGGGAAAAAGTGGCTCAGGTAAGTCATCATCCCTAAGAAATCTCAATCCAGAGACAACAGCTGTACTTAATACAGAAAGAAAACAATTACCATTCAAAGGTGCAAGTAAGTTTAAGAATGTACCTATCCCTGACCTTAACACATTCAATGCAGCATTTAAAGGTGCAGTTGAATCTAAGGATATTGAAACTATTGTTATAGAATCGTTTACATCTTTAGTAGAAATGATATACAGAGAAGCTGACATACGTTTTAAAGGCTTTGATGTGTGGTCATTCTATAATAAAGAGATAGATAGAATCTTAAACATGAGTAAGAATACTGATAAGCATATTATATACTTAGCTATTGATGGTGCTTACGACAGCGAAGATGGTGTACAAGAAAGATTTGTAGCCGTTGATGGTAATCGTTGGAAAAAACGAGTTGAGAAAGAGTTTGTTGTTTGTTTATTTACAGACAATCATTACTCTAATGATAAAACAAGCTATAGATTTAGAACACAAAGCCAAGGTAAAGACTCTGCTAAGAGCCCGATGGAAATGTTCGATAGTTTATATATAGAAAACGACCTCGCACAGGTTATTGAAAAGTGCAACGAGTATTATTCATAATTAAATCTAAACAAAATGTTTAAAAACTTAAAAACAGTTGACGTGTCCAAGACACAGTACATCAAAGAGGGTGTACACAAAGTAACAGTAACTAAGATTGAGTCATCTCAAGCTAGTAATCCTAATGCAAACACCCCATACATAGACTTCCACATGAAGGCTGAAGATGGTGCAATTGGTAAAGCTAGAATTTTTGGAGACAAGGAAGGTCAATCAGAAAAAGCTGCAGACTACAAAGCAAAGATGCTTAAAGAGTTATTGATTGCAGGAGGTGTTACAAACTTTGATGATTATATTGTAGCTTGTAAAGCTACAGTTGGTAAAACATTCCACGCAGTGTTTGCTACAAGAGAATATTGGAACAACGATTCTGATGGTAACCCTGTAATTAGAAAAGCAGTTGATTACAAATGGCCTTGTAAAGAAAACACACCGTTTGAAAACAAGTGGAACAGAGTTCTTACACCTGATGAGCTTAGAGCTTATACAGAAGCTAAGAAAATGTCTGGCGTAGCAGGTGCAACAGCAGCTGTAGACGACTTACCATTTTAATATACATAACGCAGCAAGCTGGAGTAGAAACCTGTTGATTCAGGCGCTCTTCGCTTGCTGTTTTATTATGAAACATTTAGCCAAAATTATTAATGGTAAGTTTATATACACTAATCCTAAACGATTAGAAAAACAACTCAAAAGGTTGGATGAGACTAGTGTTATAGTCGAGGTTTATAAAAACATACCTAAACGTAGTGGAGCATTGAATCAATATTATTGGAAAGTAGTCGTTTCTATATTAGGAGATGAGCTAGGATATAGTAAGGAAGAAATGCACGAAGTTCTTAAAGCTAAGTTCCTATATAAAAAAGAAAAGATAGGTGAAGAGTGGGTAAGAATTTCTAAAAGCACTACTGATTTAAACAACGTAGAGTTTATAAACTATATAGACATGATAAAGATATTCGCAAGCATGGAATTGTCTATCTATATACCAGACCCCAACGAAATATGAAAGGAATATTCATACCATTTAACGTACCGTCTAGCAAAAATAGTAAGCAATGGACAGGTAAGATGCTGATACACAGCAAGACAACTCGTAATTACATACGAGACACAAAGCAACTTTATATACAAGCTAAAGAAGAGTTCGATTCCCAGGTAGTACACTGTGCTGGACTCGAACCAACTATGCCTATACATATAGACTTGTACTTTGTAAGAAGCAGCCGTCGTAAGTTTGATTATATAAATCCCGCACAAACTGTACAAGACCTGATGGTTAAGTATGGATGGATTGAAGATGATAACTGCGATGTTATTGTACCACATTTTAGTGGATACCACGTTGATAAAGAAAACCCAGGAGTAATTATAAAAATACTAAAAGATGAACAAAACAATTTCAATAGCGGCAATAAGTAGATTAAAATCTCTACTTAATTGGAGCGATAGAATAG
>Ga0099847_1000019_pt1 | contig 43519 bp, 60 predicted proteins | sample CB_VirMetaG_2_FD_78178 | JGI IMG/M metagenome (GOLD analysis project Ga0099847, IMG submission 78178) | Freshwater to marine saline gradient viral communities from Chesapeake Bay - CB_1504_2 Viral MetaG | ecosystem: Environmental > Aquatic > Marine > Coastal | place: USA: Chesapeake Bay...
AGATAGAGTATTTGATAGACAATTACAAAGACAACAAATTTATTTACAAAAAATGCAAATCATGAAAGAAATCCAAGATAGAAAACAAGACATGATGAAAGCAGGTAAATTACAAACTGTTATTATGTCAGATGATGGGTCAAGATTTGGAGTTAGAAAAGTAGAATTAGGTAGAAATGAAAATGGTAATTTACTTGTAATTGACGAGTTTGTAGATGGTGTACCTACTAATAGAACTATTACAGAAGAAGAACAAGCTATGATTGTTGACAATATTGATGTTGATCCAGTTAGGTCAGGTAAATTATACAATAGATTAGAAGCTATAAATACTGGTTTAAAATTTACAAAAACAGTAAGGGATATTGTAAGTTCTCAATCTGGTGTTGATCTTGGTTCAAGAGGTTATTTTGATAATGTATTTTCTAATATTACAGGTTTATACAATGATTGGTCAAACACAAGTGATGTAGGATTAGGTGGTAAACTTAACAACGCTTCTGATGATCAGCAAGTAAGGGCAATGATTAATGAAACTTACCTTGACATGGAGGGTTTAACTGGTAAGGAGAAAGAAAATGCACAAAAAGAATATAGAAAGTTAGTTAGTGGATGGAATAAAGATAAAGAAAGATCATCTGCTCAAGCTAAAAATATAATAAATGAAGGTTTAGATAGTAAGTATGTTCCAAGAGCAATAAGAAATAAATTTAAAGGTAAAAGTGTTGCGGATAGACAAAAAATAATAAGACAGTTAGCTGAATTAAGATTAATTGAAAATAGAATGAAATATATTGTTGCTAATGCAAATAAAGGAGAAGATAGACTTACAGTTGCTGACGTTAAAGATGCTGCAGAAAATACTAATATATTTGGTTTATGGGATTCAGAATCAAAAGTTGCAGCAAACTATGCAGCACTAGAGTTACAATTAAATACTTCATATGATTCTTTAGCAAATGCTTTTATTATGGTCGGAGGTAATGAGGCTCAATTAGATACTCATAAAAACACAGCAAATTATATTAATTGGCAAGCTCAAAAAAATAATAAAAATCAGCCTAAGCAAAAAGCAGATGTAGACACTCTTATAAATAGAATTTACAAGGCAAGACAATAATGGCTAGTGCACAACAAATAGAACAACTTCAATCTCAATTAGATTCTGGTGAAATTGATCCAAGACAATTAGATCAAGAACAACAAGATAGTTTAAAAGAATTAATTAATAGAGGTGTTTTAACAGCTCCTGCTGGTGGGATAGCCCGTATGTCTGCTGACAGAGATATAGGTGAAACAGGTATTATACAACAAGGTAAAGATGCCAATCAATTTGGAGGATTGAGCACACCAGTTGGTAAAGTAATGACAGAAAGATCCTCTTATGAAATGGTTGGTGATGTAATAGGTTCTTTTATACCTTATATAAATAACAGAAGAGCTATTGTAAAAGATGTAGTTAAAGGAATTTCTTCTACAGATTCAAAAGGAAATGTAGTACAACAAGCTTATACAAAACCAACTGGCAGAAATGCTTTACGTTTGGATAAATTTGATAAAGTCAATTCAAAACTTGCTGATGCTTTAGGTAAAGTTATTGGAAGAAGAGCAGGAATTGTTGGCAAAGCTTTTGTAAGAACAGCTTCTTTTTTAGAACAAACTGCAAAAAGGGGTACACAGTTAGTAAAAGCTGAAAGACAAGTTTTAAAAACAGGTGATGTCGGTAGAAGTATGTTAAGAGCTGGAGCTAGAACAGAAGCACAATCTTTATTAGGAGGATCAGCGGGTGCTGCAACTGGTTCTGCTTTGTATGATTTAGCTAATTATAATGAGGACTTAACTGCAAACCTTACTATGGATGTAGCAGATTTAACAGAAGAGGGTATTAATTCAAATCCCTTTCCAATGCGTTTATTATCTCACTCAATGATAGCAGCAAAAAACTCTTTACAATGGGGTGTTTTAGGAACTGGTATTGGGTATGCCGCAGGAAGAGCTTTTGGTAAAGGTAAAAAAGCCTTATTAGGATTAAATACAGATTCTGCTGTTCAAATGGCTAAAATGTCAGCAGAACAAGGAGTTCCTTTATCTCCAACTGCTCTTGCAAGTGAAGGTTTTGGTGGTTTTTTATCAAGAAACTTTTTTAAGATATTTGGTGTGACACCTTACGTAGGAGGAGCGGGTACAAAAAAACTTAGAGAAACTGTTGCTGAACAAATGTTTCCAAGATATTTAAATATGGCATCCTCTTTAAACCCTAGTACTGCTGTTGCTGGTATCGTATCAGAGTCTGGTCTAGGAGCAGAAGGTATATCTTTAATGACTAAAAACTATCATATGAATAGTGAGATTATAAATGCAAATTATGATATGCTTTTAAAAAATTCAGTTGCGATGGATCATCCACCTATTATTAAAAATACTAATTTAAAAAAAGCACTTAGCACAATGGGTGATGAAATAAAAGGAATGGATGGTTCTCAATTTAAAGCTTTTGCCGAACAGCAATTAGATGCAGCACCTAGTAAAGCAGTAAAAGATAGGTTAACTAATTTAATGATGATTAATAGTTTAAGTGAACTTACTGATCGAGCAAGTATGTCCATATACGATGCTGCTTTATATAAAAGATTTATATATGATACGATGGGAGACCCCAAAAATATAAAAAGTGTAGAAATGCAACAGCAGGGAAGAGTTATTTTAGATGCTATGGAAAAAGATTTAAGTGCAGCTGAAATGCTTGGTAAATTAGATTTAAATGATCCAGATGTAGCTAAATTTGTTAATAGTATGAATAAAGGTTCTGCTGAAGCAAATGAGATTGCAGCTTTAGCCTCATCAAAAAAATTAGCACAAGAACTTAGAAAAACTAATCAAATATATATGCAATTAGTAAACAGTGGTATGTTAGGAATGGGCAAAGCTCAAAAAGAAGGTGTTTTAGCTAATGCTTTAAATAATCCAGAAATGGTAAACAGCCAAGAAATATTTAATACTATATTTAATAACGCAATAAAAAACCAAAATCCTCAAGCTTTAAAACAAATGAAAAAATTATTAGGTGTAGGTAGTGGTGAGTATAATGATTACGCTACTACTTTTATGGGTAAAATGGGTACAAGGTTTGTTTTTGATGCTTTTACTTCATCTTTTAATCAAGCTGCTAAAAAAGGATCTGATGTTTTTGATCCAGCTGTTGTTTTTAGAGAAGATTTATCTAAAGCTGATAAAATTATACCAGATATAATTAATAGCAAACCAGAATATCGAGCTTTATTTCCAAATAAAGAGTTAAATGTTACTTCTAATTATGTGGATGCAGATTTATTTAACAAATTAGAAAAAATTAGAAAAATTAGTCCAGAAGATGCAAAAAGAATAGAAGACTCTTTAAGTTCAAGTGTTTCAGAAATAAAAATTGATCCAAAAAATATTGATAGTTTTGATATTTCTAGGTTTAGAAAAAATTTAGGTATTGACACTGCTAATGGTAGACAAACTTTAACAGAATTGTTTGGAGCAGAACACACAAAAAATATAGTGGATTTAACAGATGTTTTAACTCGTTCTGTTGATATAGGTATTACAGACCCCTCTGCTTTTTTATTAAGAAAACTTACTTTATCTGGAGGAGCAATAGGTGCTACTGGTGTTTTAGGTGGAGTTGCTATGTTTGGTGTAGGTGGTGGGTTACTTGGTGCTATACTACCAGCAGTTGCAGCTAGATATTATGGTAAATGGATTGCTAACCCATCCACTACTAAAAAAGCTCTAGATTTATATTCCAAAGAAGAAAGAAGAGCTTTATTACAAGGAGATGTAGCTGGCCCAATAAAAACTTTTCCTTTTTCTGGTGGGAAAGAAGGAGATTTAGGTGGTTTTTTTGATCCAACTGAACCTTTAGGAAAATTTTTAGGACCCACAAGAACAAGAAACTTAACTATATTTTTAAATTCTGTAGTAGGTGAGTCTAAAGATAGTCCAAGTTTTAATGCTGATAACATTACATATGATGATATACAAAATTTTTTACAAAATGAAGAAGGTCGTGTAACAATTCCTACTCCAGCAGCTTCACCCTTTCAACTACCTCCATCCGTAATGAAACAGATGTACCCAGAAGCATTTGCTTTTAAAGAATTATCTGCGGAAGATAAAAAAACTTATTTAGAAACATTAAGAGCTGCAACACAAGGTGAAACTGAAGATGAAGAGTTTAATAAACAAGTAAGTCAAATGCCAGAAGAACAACCTCAACAACAACCCGAGCAACAAGCAATAGTTCCAGAACAACAACCAACTGAGGTAGCTCAAACTCCTAATCAAAAAGTAAATTTATCTTCTAAATATTCATTTTTATTTCCACAAGATGCTGCTGGACAAGCTATCGCTCAACAACAGGAAGTTAAACGTGGATAACATGATGTTATGGAATATTTTACTAACCGTGCTTTTATCAGCAGTTGGTTGGGCATTTTCTAAAATGTTTAATGAAGTAAAGAGACTACAAATACTACTCAATAAAACCAGGGAAGAGTACCTGCCTCGTGACGATGCACAGTCACAGACAAATCAAATACTCGAACATCTTCGTAGATTAGAGGATAAACTTGATCGTTTTATTGAGAAATCAAATGGTTGAGCCAGTCAGTGCGGTTCTTACGGGAATTGCTTTAGTTACCAAAAGTGTTGAGTTTGTTAAGAAAAATATTAGTACCTGTCAGGATATTGGTGAACTAATTGGTCATGTAGAAAACGCCTTTGAAGGACAGAAAAAAGTTATAAAAGAAAGAGAGAAGTCTGGGGCCGATCCTTTTTCGACACAAGAAGTCGCTAAGGAAGTGATTAATGCTCGTCTTGCCCAAGAAGCCCTCTACGAAATGAAACAGCTAATTAACCTTAGATTTGGTCACGGGACATGGGAATATATTCTTGAAGAACGTAAAAAACGTATAGACAAAAGAAAAAAAGCGATTAAAGAAGCACGGGCCAAGGCTATTAAAAAACAACAAGAAATTATGGAGTATGTCAAATGGGGTTTTATTACCATAGCAACAGTAGCTTTTATAGGAGTATCAGTAGGAGTTACTTTAAAATTTTTTGTTACATTAAGTTCTCCTGTATATGCTCACGAAGTAGAATATGATGACGGAAGTTGTCTCATTTATCGTCCCAAATACTATCTTATGTGTGTAAATGAATCAAGAGAATTAGCTGATACGCAAGTATATTTAGACTATTTAAAAAACCGTAGTGAGTGGCTTGAGGTAGAAGAGTAAACATAGTATACTATATAAATAAATCCGTTTAACTCATATGAGTCGGAAGTAGGTTTAAACCGAAGAAACGCATTATCTTGAAGGAGGTGATGTGTATGAGTAAAATGTCTTTATGGTACTTTAAAAAAGAGTTGCAACAAAAAAAAGTAAAAAAAATAATTAATTATTTAAGGAGATAAAACATGATGAAAAGTAAGGGTTACAGTAAAGGTGGTGCTCGTATGATGAAAGCCAGAGGTGGTAAAATGGCTAAAGGATATTCTAAAGGCGGAGCTAGAATGATGAAAGCCAGAGGTGGTAAAATGGCTAAAGGGTATGCAGTAGGTGGTGTGCTTACTGGTGCTAGAGTTGCTATAAAAGGTGTATCAGCATTAAGAGCTGCTGCTAAAAAATTAGGATATGGAGTTTCCAAATTAAAAACTTCTAGACCTGGTACAAAAATGACAAAAGAGTTGCAACAAAAAAAAGTACCAAGTCCAGTAAAAATGACACCTAAGAAAAAACCAGGTTATGGTCAAGGATTTTTAACTGGTGCAGCTTATACAGGTGCAGCTACAGTGGGTGCTCCTGCTTTGTTTAATAAAAAGAAAAAGAAAAAAACATCAGCATTTGGTACAGCATTTAGTAAAGCTAGAAAATCTGGTAAAAAAACTTTTACTTACCAGGGTAAAAAATATACAACAAAGGTAAAAAAATAACTTGATAAATAAGTTTCCTATACTTATAGTAAAGTATGGGAAATCTTATATCAAACATTCCATACTTTAAAGTATGGGTACGTAGAGAGTTTACAACTAACCATAGAAAATATCATGGTGACTATCTACATGCTTTAGTGGTAGCTGTTACAACTATTCCAGATAGATGTCTATCCTTCCAAGTCATCTTTACTGGGTGTGAAGATGAAGACAATCGTTTGGAAAACCCCCACGGGGGGGCAATGTGGGCTCGACTTCCTATAACGTCTTTAGTATACGATGACCCACTGGATGAATGGCCTAACCCTATGCCAACTCATTTAGCTCAACCGTGGGATTGTTCTAGTAGAGATCATTCTATTATAAATATTAACAGAGCTAGTTCTAGTCCTTGGTTATGTAAAGTAGGGGGAGAATTTTATACAGGTAAATATCATTTTACTGTTGATTATACAGGTAATGAGATAGCTGATGATCCAGCTCAACATAAGCAAAGTCATTTATTACATTTAACTAATGGTCCTTACAAAGGTTGCATGGTTGCTTTACCTAATAATAGAGTAAGAGTAACTTCTCCAGCTATGTGGGTAACTGGTGAGGGAGCACCAGATTTTATACCTAGTCAATATACACATAGTGCTGAAGAACACGATAGCTATATGGATTGGGAACAAACCTTTGATAATTTGTATGCAGATAAAAAGAAAAAATAAAGGTTTTGTAATATCTGACTTTAGTATTGTACAAAAATATAAATATAAAAGTTATTCTAGGAACGATGAAGAGGTAAGAACTTACAATGTAAATGGAAAAAAGCATCCGTCTGTTACTACTATTTTATCAGCAACACAAAGTAAAGAAAAAATGAAGTCGTTAGAGCAATGGCGTAAAAGAGTTGGACAGGAACAAGCTACACGAATCACGATAGACGCAGCCAGACGAGGAACTGAGATGCACTTAGTTTTAGAAAAGTATTGTCAAGCTAAACCTTATTTAAATATTACACCACAAGGTAATCAGTCAAGATTAATGGCTCATAGGATTGTAGAAAATTTAGGTAAATTAAAAGAAGTATGGGGCAGTGAAGTTAATTTAATGTACGAAGATTATTGTCCTTCCTTATATCCAGATCCTAAAAAAATGGCTTGGGCTGGTATGACTGATTTAGTGGGGTTATATGATGATAAACCTACCATTATAGATTTTAAACAATCTAATAAATTAAAAAGAGAAGATTGGATTGAGGATTATTATTATCAAATTGCAGCATATTCTATTGCTCATAAGGCGTACTATGGTGAGATAACACAAGGTTTAATTTGTATTTGTACAAAAGATTTTGTGTACCAACAATTTATAATGGATGAAAAAAAATTATTAGAGTACGAAAATAAATGGTTTGATAGAGCTTATGAGTACTATAAAAAGTTAAGTACCTCTTCTCCTAAAGTTTGAGCAGACATTTTCTTTTTTTCATTTAAAGCTTTTATTATAAACTCATCTATAGTTCCTTTAGTGACTAAGTCAATATAAGCAACACTATTTTTTTGACCATGTCTATGTGCTCGATCCTCGGACTGCTCTCTTAACGTCAAGTCATAACTATTACTAAAATAAATTACTGTAGTAGCTGCTGTAAGATTTAGTCCATATCCTCCTGTAGATGGATTACCTACAAAAAATCTTGTTTTAGAATCATTCTGAAAAGCCTCTACTGCTTGGTCTCTATCTTTAACATTAACAGCTCCGTAAATAGCTACTGTTTTATCTAAAGGATATTTCTTTCTAAGAACTTGTATTATCTGTTCTAAATTATGTATATAGTTTGCCCATATAATAACCTTACCTTCAGCCTCATCTATAATATTACATAACTCAGCTATTTTAGGTGTATCAAATGATTCCTTTTGACCTTTATCCGAAACAAAAAAACCACAAGTAACTTGATGCAATCTTAAAAGCTCTGTTAATTTATTTGTATAACTTGCTTCTTTATCTTGAAAAATAGCTCTGGCATATTTCTTTAAACTTGTATAACATTCTAATTGTTCTTTAGACATGCCTAATAATCTTTTAGAGAAAACTTTTGGTGGTAAATCAAAACAATCTTCTTTTTTTACTCTTGATGAAAAACTTTTTATCTTACCTTCTAATTCTGATAAATTTGTAAAATACATAGGTATCATAATTTGTCTATTACCTTCATTACTTAAAGGTCTCATTGCACAATACCTTGCACGAAAAGCATAATAACTTTTATAACCTAATAAACCAGGTTTTAAAAATTCACATTGACTATATAAATCTAAAGGGCTTTTTGTAGTAGGTGAACCAGTCATTCCTCTTTTATATTTTACTTTTAAACTAATCTTAATTATATTTTTTGTTCTTTTTGCTTTATGGTTTTTAATAGTAGTGCACTCATCTACCGCCATAAACATAGTATCTTTTTTACTATCTATAAGTTTTTTTGCAACTCTTACACCAGACACATGAGACAAAGCCTCTACGTTCATAATGTACCAATTTAATTTACCTTTTTCATAATAATCAAAATTATCTTTTTTATATATATGTGTTTTGTTTTGTGTTGAGCTGTGTATTTCAATTTCTTTTTTCCAATTGTGTGTAATACTATTTGGAACTATTATTAATACTGTATCTACTTTTTTGTTATTATATAAATAAACAGCGTTATCAATTGCAACTTTAGTTTTACCTGTACCCATACCCATTAAGAACAAAAAGTACTCTTTTTCTGCACCTTTTATAAGGGCTTGTCTTTGATGTTCAAATGGTTTTGTTTTATAAATGTGTGTCATTATCATAATTCTAGGATTTTTTGGTTGACATTGCAAGAATTAAAAATTAGGGTATACAATTAACGGAGGTAAACATGAATCAAGAAGAAGTAAAACTAGAAGTTAATATTGGAGATGACGATTTAAAAGATTTAAAGTATTTAATTGAATCAATGGTGAAGAATGAAAAAACTATTAAAGATTTAGAATCAGCTCTCTCTGAATTAAAGCAACAACAGCGACAATTATCTGAAGTAGATGTACCCACTAAAATGAAAGATATGGGTATGCAAGAGTTTGTCACTGATAAAGGAGTGAAGGTTAAAGTCAAAAGTTTTTACACAGGCTATATACCTACTTTAAAAGCTAGTGCTAAAAGTCCAGAACTAGCTGAACGTAGGGAAGCTTGTTTAAAGTATTTAAGTGAAAACGGACACGACTCCTTAATCAAGAACGAGTTGGCTATAACATTTTCTAAAGGTCAAGACAACGAAGCTAAGAGTGTCAAGGCTGACTTAGAGAATAAAGGCTACCCCGTAACATTAGATCCTTCAGTAAATGCAGCCACTTTAAAAGCACATATTAATGTGATTAAAAAAGATAATGGTGAATTTAATGATGAGTTATTTAATGTTTTTTATAAAACCGAAACTAAATTAACGAAAGGAAAGAATGATGAGTAAAGTAGCAGTTAAACAAGAAAGTACTCCAGCTATTAATACAGATAGTTGGATTGAAGATGCTGGAATGGGTATTGAGTCAGCTTCGTCTGATGAATTTAAATTACCTTTAATTAAAATATTATATTCTAGTAACATGCCAGATATAGAAACTACCGTGCAAGGTACACCTGTAGCTGAGGGTTGTATTTTTAATCAAACAAGTGAGAAAGCTTATGATGGTAAACAAGGCTTTAGAGTTGTTCCTGTTTATTACAAAAGAAGTTTTAATGAATGGAAAGAAATGGAAGAAGGTAATAATAGACCTGTAGCCGTTCATAAGGATAAGCCCGCTGGTTTAAGTAGAAGTGGTAATAAAGATGTATTGCCTAACGGTAATTATGTTGAAGATACTGGTAACTGGTTTGTAATGGTCATTGACGATAACGATCATGTTATAGATCAAGGAATGATAACCATGAAATCTACTCAAAAGAAAAAGAGTAATGAATGGTTACAGAAATTGAAAAGTAACATTATAGTTAAAGATGGTAAGAGTTTAATACCACCTGGATACATGACTGTGTATAAATTAAATACACATAGACAGGAATCAGGTAAATATAAATTCTTTGGATGGCAAATTAAGTTTGAGAGTTATCTTAAAAAAGAAGAGACTATATCTCAAACAAAGTCTTTTGCACATTTAGCCAAGGACTTTAATCTATACTACGAGGCTGAATCATTAGATGGTTCTGCTCCTAGTACAACTGAGAAAAGTAGCGACAAAGTACCGTTCTAATGCAAGAACAATTGTTTAAACTTTTTGCTTCAGGCGAGAAGTCATTTGTAAAGCTTTCCCTTACGGGGGAAAGCGATACAAGTGGCAAGAAGGAAGCTAAATATATCACGATACACGAGCCAGTTACTTCTGATATTTGGAAAGACCATCTAGATGGTAAGTATGGTATAGGTCTAAGACCAGAGTTCGGGGATGAGTGTATGTGGAGTTGTATAGATTTAGATCCTGTTGATTACAAAAATTATTCTGCTCAAAAGTATGTAGATATTATTAATAAATATAATTTACCTTTTGTGCCTATTTTATCTAAGTCTGGCGGTCTACACTTTTTTGTGTTTTTTACCGAAGCTATAAAGATAGACAAAGTAAAAGAAAAGTTACAAGAATTTAATGAACAATATTTTATGGCTAATGAAATTTACCCATGTAATAAAACTATAAACATGCCTTATTTTAACATGAACGCTACTATGGAATTTGCTTACAATAGTAATGGTACTCCAGTATTAGTTGGTCAATTTTTAGATATAGCTAAGAGCAAAGTAATTACACCAAAAGATTTTTTGAATTATAAAGTACAAGATCATGAAGTAGAAAGAGATTGGAAACACTATCCTCCTTGCGTACAAAAACTAGTACAAGATGGTTGGGCTGGTAAAAATAGACATCAGTATTTATATAACGTCACAGTTTTAGAGATTAAAAAAAGAGTTGGTATCAACTACGTTGATTTAGATGAAATCATGCAAGATAGAAATAGAACTATTTTTACTACACCTTTACCACCTACTGAAGTATCTCAAATAGCAAAAAGTGTTCACAAAGATGGTTATGGTTATCAATGTCCCCCAAAGCATACTGAGTACCAACCCATATGTAATATGGAGATGTGTAAGACTCGTAAACTTGGTAGAGGAGAAGAAACTCCAGCAATTATAGATAAGTTTACAAATATAACTTACGTTCAAGATACTAAAAATGTATGGTTTGAATTTGATTATGAAGGACATCATATTACTGTAACTCCAGATGATATGAAGGACGAAAAAAGTTGGAGAGTTAAATTATTAAGGTACAGAGTATTTTGGTTGACCTTACCCAAGAACAGAAAAGGACCAAGTATGTATGAACTTTTAATGAAAGCTATAGTAGAAAAATCAGTAGAAAGTACAGATCATAAGTATGAGGACAGTTTAGAAGAAGAAAGGTACGAAGTATTAAAGAAGTTTTTTGAAAGTCATATAGAACAAGATAGGTTTGAAAAACTTAAAGATGGTTATGTGGTTCTAGATAGTAATACAAATATATGTTACTTTAAGAAGATAACCCTAGCTAGTTTTTTACAGAAGAGTGGTACAAAAAGTTTTAGCAATCCTATGGCAGCATTAAATTTATTAGATTGTAAGAGAATTGATTATCATGAAGGTGAAAAAAACGTATGGACTGTAGAGATGCCAGAGTTTGTTAAACATAAAACAGTTAAGAAAAAAGAAAATAAAAAAGAAATGAGTGAGATGGATGACGAATACCACACAAAATTCAGAGCTTCAAAAGCACAAAGCTCTATACAAAAAAACGATTAAGATATTTGGTCCTCCTGGTACAGGAAAGACACATACCTTAGTTGAAAGAGTTTTAAAAGGACACATAGCTAGAGGTGTTAAACCTATTGACATGGCTTTTATATCTTTTACCAATAAAGCTGTTAACACGGCTGTGGACAGAACTATTAAAGCTTTTCCACAATATGATTCGGATGACTTTGCTAGGTTTAAAACATTACATAAATTTTGTAGACGTTACTTTGAGGAAGAAGTTTTTGATCCTAAAGCTTGTATGTTGGATTATGCTCTTCAAGCTAAGATCATTAAAACTTCTGATCAAAGATTATCTGATGATAACTTTACTTATAAAGATTGGTCTTTAGGTGTTTATGATAAATCAAGAAACATGATGCAAGATCCAATTATTACATACAAAAGAGAACAATATAAGTTAGACAGTTTAGATATTTATTTAAGAAAGATTGATACTTATAAGCATTATAAAAAAGATAGTTTTATAGATTTTACTGACATGATTGAAAGAACAATAGACGAGGTAGACTTTCCCGAACTACAAGTATTAATATTAGATGAAGCTCAAGATTTTACACCTTTACAATGGAGTGTGTTATATAAATTAGCTCAGAAAGCAAAAAGAGTTTATCTTGCTGGTGATGATGACCAAGGCATATATAAATTTAATGGAAGTGACCCTAAGTATTTTACTAAGTATTTCCCGGGGCGTAAGGTTATACTGAGAAAAACAAGAAGGTTTGGTGAAGCTATACATCATTTTAGTCAAGTGATAAGAAGAGGTATAGTAGATAGTATAGAAAAAGATTACCATCACTTAGAAAAAGATGGTTATGTGAAAAGATATTTAAATTTTGCAGAGATACCAATAGCAGAGTTACCTGGAACTTGGTATATATTGGGTAGGGTCAATACCACTGTTAACGAACTAAGAGCTTCTGCAAAGGACGCTGGCTTGTATTATTCAGATAACAAAGGTAATAAATCATTTGATACAAAACAATGGCAAGCTATAAAATCTTGGACAAGAGTAGCAAAAGGTGAGGCTATTACAAAGAAAGATGCTGAAAATATGATGAAGTATATAAGAGAGATCAAAGATCATAGTTTTAGGCGTTCTGGATTTTGGATAGATTTACCCGATACACAGACTTATGACTTTGATGGTTTATGTGATTGGTGTGGTTTAAATTTAAGTGATCAAGCTGCAACAAAACCTTGGTGGGAAATACTACTACGTAACTTTACACCTAGTCAAACAGAATACTTTTTACGTTTACTACAAAGATATGGTCAGAAGACTTTAAACAATGAACCTAAGATAATTATAGATACAATACACAGTGTTAAGGGTGGTGAAGCTAACAACGTCTTATTGTTTTCCAAAACAAATTGGCCTGCCTCATATACAAATAAAAAAAATGCAAGTGACAAGAGTGATGAGAAAAGAGTCTATTATACAGGAGCCACGAGAGCCAGAGACACATTACATATTTTATCTAGTAATTACAGATACAATTATCCAATTGGTCAAGATTATTTAATTTATTTACAGGAGAGAAAATAATGGAATTTATTATAGCGTATACAATTATATATACTTTTATAGGTTTACAAAATGCTGGAGTTTTTTAATGAGTAAATTTGTTATAAATTATAAAATGGAGTTTAAGACTAGACCTAGCAAACATGAAGTAGAAGGTAAGCTATGGAATTTGTTAAGTAAAGGTTTTACTTTAAGAACAGTAGAAGAAAACGATTATTATGTAACTAGAAAAGAAGTAAGGGAGAAAAAAAATGTCAAGTAAGGTATGGGATAAAGGTAGTGATCATTATAAAGATTTTAAAATACAACCTTCTAAATTTGTTAACGCTAATGAACTTTTGTTTGCAGAAGGTAATGTTATAAAGTATATTTGTAGGCATAAACTAAAGGGCAAGAAGGAAGATATTATAAAAGCTATACACTATTGTGAAATGATAATAGAACGTGATTATGAATAATTTTCAAGGTACAATCATAAGCAAAGATATTTTACTGGCTCTCAGTGGTCATTTAAACGGGTTTTTATCTCAAAGCCTTACTCACAGGGGGTTTTATGAGTAGTTTACAGTTAGTTTTTAATCTAAAGAAGAATATTTGGTCAGCGCCAGTGGATTATAAGGATTTATCTGATGCTAAAGAGATAGCGATAGATTTAGAAACTCGAGATGATGGAATTAACGAGAACCTCGGAGCTGGTTGGGCTTTAGGTAAAGGTAAGATAGTTGGCTTTGCAGTAGCTACCGAAGGTTGGGAAGCTTATTATCCTATGGAACACCTTGGGGGTGGTAATTTAATTAAGGAACAAGTGTTACAGTATATGCAAGATGTGTGTGCTTTACCTTGTCGTAAGATATTCCACAATGCACAGTATGATGTAGGGTGGTTGAAGGCGTATGGTATTGACGTTCGTGGGGAAATTGTCGATACCATGATCGCTGGAGCATTGATAGATGAGAACAGATACACTTATAGATTAAACGCTTTAGCCAAAGATTATCTTGGTGAGATAAAAGCTGAAACAGATTTAAAAGAAGCAGCTAAAATGTTTGGTGTAGATCCAAAGGCTGAAATGTGGAAGTTGCCAGCTGAGCACGTTGGTTATTATGCGGAACAAGATGCACGTCTCACGTATCTTTTATGGCAGCAGTTTAAACACATTTTACAAAAAGAAAGTTTAGAAACAGTTTGGGAACTTGAAAGAGATTTACTTCCTTCTCTGTTAGATATGCGTTGGAAGGGTGTGCGTGTAGATGTAGAAGGAGCTCATGCTTTACAAAAACACTTTGTCAATAAGGAAAAAACTTTATTATCTAAAATGAATAAATTAGTTGGAAAAGATATTGACATATGGGCAGCTCGTCAGATTGCTTGGGCTTATGATAAATTAAATGTCGACTATCCTAGAACAGAAAAATCAAAAGAGCCTAGTTTTACACAAGGCTGGTTAATGAATGATACTAATGAATTTAGTAAATTAATTGTACAGGCTAGAGAAGTTAATAAGTTTCATAATACTTTTATATCTAGTATTTTAAAGTACGAACATAAAGGTAGGATACATGGAGAAATAAATCAATTGAGATCAGATAATGGAGGAACTGTATCTGGTAGATTATCTATGTCTAATCCTAACCTACAACAACTACCAGCTAGAAGTAAAGAATTTGGTCCTATGATAAGAGGTTTATTTTTACCAGAAGAAGGAGCGAGATGGGGAAGTTTTGATTACTCTCAGCAAGAACCACGGCTCGTGGTACATTATGCTAGTAGTATCGGGGCTGGTTATGAAGGTAGCCAAGAGTTAGTTGAAGCCTATGCAAATGCAGATGCAGACTTTCATCAAACTGTAGCAGACATTTGTGGTATAGCACGTAAGCAAGCTAAAACTATTGGACTAGGTTTAATGTATGGTATGGGTAAGCATAAATTATCTAGTATGTTGGGATTAGATTATGAAGAAGCTAATGCTTTGATTGCTAAATATAATAGTAAAGTACCTTTTGTAAAACAATTGTCTGATAGATGTATGCGTAAAGCAAATGAGACTGGTGTCATAAGAACGAAGAAAGGTCGTAAGTGTAGATTTAATATGTGGGAGCCAAAAGATTTTGGTGTGTACACGCCAGAGAAGTTTGAAAATGCTGTAGCTAAATATGGTAGAAATAATATTAAGCGTTGTTATACATATAAGGCATTAAATAGATTGATACAAGGTTCTGCAGCAGATCAAACAAAAGCAGCTGTTGTAGCTTGTAAAGATAAATTAAATAAATTACCTATTTTACAGATACATGATGAACTTTGTTTTAATGTTTATGAAGAAAAAGAAATTGAGGAAATAAAGGCTGTCATGGAAAATTGTATGGACCTTAATGTTCCGAGTGTAGTAGACGTTGCCCTTGGTAAAACTTTTGGGGAAGCTACTTAATATAATTATGGTAGCGTTTTTTTACTTGCTCCTGGTCATGTACAATAATCTTTTTTTTTAAATTAGAAATAGCTTTATCTAAATAAACCATTTCATTAGTGTAAACACCATTTTTTTCGTACATGTTAGTCCACAAATGCTCCAACTCTACCTTTGCTTTTAATAATTCAGTCATAACACCTCTTACCTATAAATTAGGTTATTTAACCCTATATGTCAATATACCCTTGCAATCTCCGATAAAATAACATATATTATAAACATGTATATTTTTAGGTGGGACAGACATATTGTTCATAAAAAAACAATCAGAATCCTATTAACCAAAGCTCTAGTATATGTCAGTAACTTTGGAAATACATATTTTTGTGGGCAACACTCCAATGTACTTATTCACAGTTGCCCACATAACAAGGAGAAAGAAACATGAAACAAGAAAAGAAAATAAACGTATTATCATTATTTGATGGCATGAGTTGTGGTCAAATAGCATTAAAAAAACTAGGTGTACAAGTGGGTGATTATTACGCAAGTGAAATTGATAAGTATGCAATTAAGGTTGCTAAAGAAAACTTTCCTAACATAGTGCACTTAGGTGATGTTACTAAAATACATGCTACTTATTTAAAGATTGATTTGTTAATTGGTGGTAGTCCGTGTCAAGGATTTAGTAAAGCTGGCAACAATTTAAACTTTGAAGACCCAAGAAGTAAATTGTTTTTTGAGTTTGTACGTATTTTAAATGAGTGTAAACCTAAATATTTTTTATTAGAGAATGTTAAAATGAAGAAAGAATCAGAGGATATTATAACTCAATATTTAGGGGTTAAACCTATTGAGATAAATTCTTCATTAGTGTCTGGACAAAGTAGAAAGAGATTATATTGGACAAACATACCTAATATCACGACCCCCGAGGATAAGGGTATTGTTATTAGAGATATTCTTGAAGACGAGGGTATAGCTGATATGGTTGTAAACCAAGGTAAACATTTATACAAAGCAGATATAAAAAAATCTCATTGTCTTATGGCTAGAGATTATAAAGGTTTTGGTAATCAGTCTATGACTGGAGTCAGAAGAGTTGGTACAGCAGTAAATATAAATGGTCACGATATACTAAAACGTGTATATGCTGTTGAAGGTAAGTCTCCTACATTAAATACTTGTACGGGAGGAAACCGTGAACCTAAAATACCAGTTACAGAAAAGTTATGGCGTAAGCTTACACCTTTAGAATGTGAGCGTTTACAAACTGTTCCAGATAATTACACGGGTTCGGTGTCCAACAGCCAGCGATACAAGATGTTAGGTAATGGTTGGACAGTAGATGTAATTGCACATATATTTAAATCAATGAAAAAGGAAATAGACGATGAGTAAAGGAATGTATTTATACTATGTAAGACACAAAAAACATGGTGTGAAAACATTAGAAGCTAAAAATACTTACAATGCTTGTAAGAAATTTGCTTCTCTTTTTAACCTTAACAGTATATCTGGTATTAGTGCTTATACCATAACAAAAAAGGAGACGAGTGATGCCTAAAGATTTAAGAGGATATTATAAAGTTAGAAGCCATCACGATTTATTTCGTGATTTAAAAGATATTTTAGCTAACGTACACGTAACAGATGTTCGAGGTAATCCTACGGAACAAGCTGGAGATCATGGGGATGTTATAAAAGCAGTAGAAAATATGTATGCAGATTTTGACAGTACAGGTAGAGATTTTTTATTTGAGGAATTGTTAGCTAGAAAATTAGTTAAACTTAAAATACAATATCAATTGTCTCAAAGAGATAATGTTGTCGAAAGAAATACAGCAGAAGAAGCTGCTGGAGAGGTGATGGGTAATGACGAAGGCTAAAGAACTTATACGTAGAACAGACAGAGTATCAGGGTTTGATCTTGACACACCTGGTTGCATAAGTTTTTCTGGCGGTAGAACATCGGGTTATATGTTGCGTCAGATCCTAGACTTTTATGGTGGTACCTTACCTAAAGATGTGCGTGTTGTATTCTCAAATACAGGTAAAGAGATGAACGCTACATTAGATTTTGTACGTGATTGTGAGATAAATTGGAACGTCAAGATAGATTGGGTCGAGTGGCACGAGTCTAAAAAGTTTGTAATGGTAAACCATAACTCCGCATCACGGAACGGGGAACCCTACGATAAACTTATTACTAAGAGAAAGTTTTTACCAAACCCAGTAACTAGATACTGTACCTCAGAACTTAAAATAAAAGTCATGAAAGATTTTATGTTATCTATAGGTCATAAGTATTGGGTTAATTATGTAGGCTTACGATATGATGAGCCTCACAGAGTTGCTAGATTGTCAAGAGCCAAGGATAAAGAAAGATGGGATAGTGAAGCTCCTCTACATACAGAAAAAAGAACAGTAAAAGATGTAGCTAAATTTTGGGAGAACAATTCATTTGATTTAAAGCTACCAGGTATTAATGGTAAAACACCACTTGGTAATTGTGATTTATGTTTCTTGAAGGGTAAGAATACTATCATGAATATAATGAAAAACTATCCAGAGAAAGCACAATGGTGGATGGATCAAGAAAAGAAACAACTAGGTACTAAGTCAAAAGATGGTTTTAAGTTTAGAAGCGATAGACCAGATTATAAAACTATGTTGGAGATAAGCAAAAGCCAGTTAGATTTATTTGATTTTGATAAATCAGATGATGCTTGTTTTTGTCACGATTAAGAATAATTTTGTATAACCCACATTTAAAAGGAGATATAATGGATAAAACAAAATGGAAGAGTATAACTTTGAACGTGGAAGACTATCATGCAGTGCGTGGTATTTCTTTCAAGAAGAACAGAAAATTTTCTGGGACTATCACAAAGTTAATAAATGATTACATAAAAAATGTAGCTGAAGATCAAAGCCTTAACTATGAAAAGTTTAAGAAGGAAATGATTAAAGTTAGTAAAAACGGAGGTTAACGTATGGATCTAGTCAGATCATATATTATATGCGACCATTGTAGTGGTAACGGATACCAAGTCATTAGAAAGTTAAGACGTGTAATGCAAACACAAACTTGTTTCTGGTGTAAAGGTGAGGGTCATACAGGTTCTGCATATGAAACAAAGAAAGGACAAAGGTCGGAAGAAAAGTTTAGCAGCTCGGATAAAAATGAGAAGCTTTACAAATCAAGAGGTCTTTATTCCTAATTCTACATACGCTAGACATAGACTAAAAGATAGAATTATCATGGAGGGTTTACTTACTTACGTGTGTGCTATATGTCGTATAGAACCTATGTGGGAGAGTAAACCCTTGACTTTAGTGTTAGACCATATTAATGGTGTAAACAATGATAATAGATTACAAAATTTACGATTTTTGTGTCCAAACTGTAATTCTCAAACAGATACATTCAGTGTAGGGCATAAGAGAATGAGAAAACGAGAAACATGACGCACGATTGACGAGCCAGCCATAACTAAAAAGGAATACTATGGCTAATAAAAAAGAATACTTTCTTGATTGTTTACAAATGTTAAAAAACAATCTATCAGACGAAAATTATAAAATAGTTACAGGGGTAATAAGAGCTGTTAAATATGGTTATGATTTTGATTATTTACCTGGTTATGATTTAGATTTAGAAAATGATATTCAACATATGCGTAAAACTAAATATAAAAATAATGTTATTAAATTTAAGATTATTAGTGGTGATAAATAAATTGTCTGATTATACTAAAAGGATGACTAAAAAGTTTAAATGGGAAGATACTATTTTTGGAGAAGAGATAATAGATCCTAAACACATGACTCCAGATGAGAGACATGCTTTTATTGACGGAATTTTTGAAGATTATACATATTATGCGAAAAAGAGTTCAATACATGCTCTTCAATATGGTAAACTTTTAAGTGCGTTAGTAAAAACTTATGGCCACTAAACAACAATTTCAACCACCTTCTAACCATTTTTTAAAAACATTAGGTTATAGATTTTCAAGAATTTTATTAAACTATGATAATATGTATTCTGAAAATTATTTATGGAGAGCTGTTGTAGTAAATGCTTTAGAGGACACTATGATAAGAAGAGACGATAGAAAATCATCTACTTTAAAAACTAATGCTCATAATTGGGTTTTAGGTAATAGTTTTGGTTATGATAGAATATGTCATTGGGCTATGTTAGATCCAGAACAGGTAAGTAATGCTTACAAAGAAGCTCTTAAAAAAGGTAATATTATATTTACTAATAAACATTTACACTGGCACCTTTACAATACTTTATCTAAAAAACATAAAAATTGTTTAGATATAAGAATTAAAAATAATATTAAAAAAGAGATGCGTTTTTTACGTCAAAAGGTTGTAAGTGAAAAAGGTGAGTTAATTGAAAATGTTTGTAGTGTTTTATAAAAAAAGAGTGATGAGGGGAAACTCATCACTCAACTAACGGATTTGAAGGATTATATAAATACAATCTTCATTATTAAAATATGCAATTATAAAGGATAAGTCAAATGAAATTTAAAGAACAATTAAAAATTACTATTTTTCTACTATATAGTTCTATACAAACTTTTTTTAAAAACATAAGTGTAAAAATAGCAAAAGTTTTGGGAAAATGGGAAAAATAGCAGAAACACTAGTGTTACAGAGAAAAAGTTTTAGGAAAGTTTTAGGAAAATTCCTAAAGTTTTGGGAAAAGAGAGGACCGCAATGCTGGAATTTATTTTTTAATAATAATTACCTATAGAGATATATATGCCACAAGTAAGTAAACAGATGAGAACTATTAAAGATTTAACAACCAAACAAAAAACCTATATTGATATATTAGTTGCTAATTGGGGCAACATTACAAAAGTAGATGCTTTATTACAAGCTGGATACAAAAGTAAAAGTAAAGATGCAGCAATGGTCATGGCTAGTAAATTAACTAACCAAGATTTAAATCCACACGTTTGTAGATATCTAGAATATAGATTAAGTAAAGAACAAGAAAAATATGAAAAAGATAAATTAAGAAGATATAAAACTTTTGAAAGGTTACGTGATGGAGCAGAACAAAAAGGTCAATACACTGGAGCAATTAATGCAGAGTTTAGATCGGGTCAATTAGCTGGACAATTTGTTGATAAAAAAGAAGTTTTACACTCAACTTTAGAGGGTATGAGTAGGGAACAATTAGAAAATAGACTAAAAGAATTAGAAAATAAGATAAATGATGGGGGTACAATCATTGATATTACGCCAAGTAAAAAAGAAACCAAAAAGGTTAACCGAAAAAAAAATTTGGAATAAACTTAACCTTTTTCAAAAGCAAAACGATTACGCTCATTTTATGAGAATAGAAAGCTCCACAATCAACGGAATACCTGATGTTTATTGTGTTTATGAAGGATATAATTTTTGGTTAGAATTAAAAGCAAACCAAGCTAAGAATAGTGGGTTGTCAAAGTATCAAACTGTGTGGCATTTAAAACATAAGAGAGCTGGTGGTATTTGTTTCATTATGAACTGGCCCCTCTTGCATGAACCTCCTAAAATTCTCGAAGTCCGTGAGCCCGGGATCGTAGTTCCCGTTCCCGTAGTTCCCGTTCCCGTTCTCACAATTTCAAATTGGATCTACCTGGATGGCCAGCAGCCAGCAACTGGCCCTGCGGGAAACGGCAGTTCCCGTTCCCGTTAACCCCAGAAAACTGGGGTTTTTTAAACCGTTTTCCAGCTCTGCCAGCCCGCCAGCTCCGGAAACGCCTGCACAAAAACCCAGAAAACGTGGACTTTTGCTTATTCTTTCCCAGGAGGTTTTTTTTGTTGACAGCTGCAGCTCACTGGTTTACGCTTAACCTATAACTAACGGAGAATATAAAAATGATACAAACACTATGCGAAACACAATTTTTAGAACATGTGCGTCAGCACTCACGCTGGAAGCAGTTCAGCTACGAGGCGTGGCAGTTAATTTACGAATGGGAGACAGAGATCAACCCAAAGGTAGAATATGACCCTATAGGCTTTTGTTGCGACTATTCAGAATACGAGAGTTTCAAGGACCTTCAAGAAGAGCACGAAGTTGAGTCGTTGGATGACCTAAGGGGCAAGACTTGGGTAGGCGATCTTCCAAAGGGCCGTCTATTAATTAGGAATTATTAATATGATATTATTCCTATGTGGGCTCTTCGCCTCTTACATGGTGGCACCTAAGTTGGTGTCACTTGTAGGTTTTGTTCTTTTAATCGTGGTTGTGGGTTTAATATTTTAAAAGCCCGTTCCCGTTCCCGTTTCGCCTGGGGTTTTGTTTTTTTGCAGACAAGCTGGCTGCACTGGCCAGGGGACGCACGGGACGGAAACGAATGTACGTTTGTACGTTTGACAAGAAACAAAAAAGTAGTATAATTAACGGATAACTAACGGAGGAAAAAAAATGGAAGAAGATAAAAATATCATCTACTCTTGTAAAGAACATGGGCTAGATGTCTACCGAGAGATAAAAAATAACTCACGAGTACCGAAGACGCATATATATTGTTACTTTCCACCCATCAATGAGGGGAAGCGACAAGTTCACGAGAAGATGTGGGTGAAGATTACTAAAGGTAATCGGAAGAAAGGACAAGGTCTATTGGACAACAAACCAAGACATAATTACCACTACAAACTACATCAAGTTGTTCATTTTGAAACAGATGAAAATGATATAACTAGAGCAATCTAAATCTCGTTCCCGTTCCCGTTCCCGTTCCCGTTTGGTTCGGGTTTGGGGTTCGGTTAACTGGCGCTGCCCGGGAGCTGGCGGGGCGGGAAAACTAATTAACTTTCGGTTTGGACACAACACATAGAAAAAAATTGTTTTGCATTAGCCGTTATATATAGTATAATAATATTTTAACTAACTAACGGAGTTTAAAATGGGATTTGATATTTACGGATTAAAACCAAAATTAAAAAGCAAACAACCTATAATAGATTGGGACAAGAATCCTTCTAAAGAAGAAACAAAAAAATATTTTGAAGAAAGAGAAAAGTTCAATCAAACTAATAAAGGACATTACTTTAGGAACAACGTGTGGTGGTGGAGACCATTAGCAGATTATGTACTAGAAGTAACTGAGGGAATGTTTACAGATGATGAAAAATCAGAATGGCATAATAACGGAGGCTTTGAAGTTAGTGAAGAACAAGCCTTAACCATTGCTAATTTATTAGAAGAATCTGTCAAGATTGGAATTACTAAAGGACTAGAACAGAAGTATTCTAAAGAAATGAAGAAAGCAGAAAAGAATAATAAAATACTTCAAGGTAAGCTAGATGAATTAAAAAAAATTGTTATAGACAAAACTGGTAAGAAGGACATTGTTCCAATTAATTATCCAGAACCTTTCAACAGTCAATGGAATGATATTAATAAAATGACAGATTGGAAAGCACACTACCCTTTTAAAGAGGACAATGTGAAAGAATTTATAATGTTTTGTCGTGAGTCTGGAGGGTTTAAGATTTGTTAATATTTGCAGTAGACTTGTTTAGTCTATTCATTGAGGGAGTGTTTTACTTAGCACTCTCTCTTTTCATATTATATTGGACATGAAAGCCCGTTCCCGTTCCCGTGAAGATGGACGGCAGTTGCTCCTGGTTTTTTCTGGCTGGCCAGCCAGTTCCCTGGGCAGCTCCCGTTCCCGTTCGCGTGAGAATCATATGACGTGAACACAGAAAAAATTTTCACGCCAGCTTCAGTTCCAAAATCCAGGAATTGCTGTAATAAAAAAATTTGAATTAATGTAAAATAAAGGTTGCGTTATCCGTTAATTATATTATAATTATAAGTAAGTTAATCAATAATATTTTAACGGAGGTAACATTGAAAAAACTTAAATTAAAAAATAACGCACATTCTAAAATACTACAACAAGAAGAATTAATGTATTCTTTTGTAATTGCTGATACTAATTACAAGAAATACAAAAAAGAAAGAACAAGACTTTTAGCAGAAGTTAAGAAGGAATTAAAAGACAATCCAACTTTTACTTTCAAACTATTACCAAATATAAAAGGCTATATTCAAAGTGTTATAACTAAAGCCTTTAGATTTGATTCTACCACTTTTCAAAAAGAGAATGTTGAATTGTCAAAAGACTATATGGTAGAGAGAATATCTACTACTATCGTTACTGATAACGTAGAAGGTAGTGCAATCAATTATATAGAGGTGAAATAATGAGCGTACTAGATTTAATAAACAATACTAACCTTGTCACTCCTTCGAGAGTGACAGAGTTAGCTAACTCAATTACTGATGAACAGAGAACACAGATCAACTATCAATTAATCTGTAGTGCATTAGAAAAAGCAATCGTTGAGATTTATGCACAATATCCTAATAATCAAGTTACTAATGATTTAAGAAATAAAGTAAACAACTATCTTGCTGAATTGCAAGTGGTATTAAATGGAGGTAATTAGTATGTATAGTAATAAAGACTTATTAAAAGATGTAGTAGCTTTGAAAAAAGCTACTCATGATTTAAATTTAGCTAGTAAGATGATCAGAGTACAAGCACACATTATTAAATTAAATAATAGTGACGTATCCACAGATGCTATAGACTATTGGAAACGTGTCTATAGTAAATTAAGAGGCAAACAAGTTATGAACCGATTCAAACAAGGCTCAAAGCCCGTTTAAACTACGTTCTCGCCCCGTTCTAATCCCGTTTAGGGATTAGCTCCCCTCGTTGAGGAGGGGAGCTTGGGGCAAGGTAAATACATGTAAAACTTTGCAAAACGTCTAGAGTCGTGTATATATATTTTATGAAACCAAGTTTACTTACCACAGAAAAACTGAGGCTCGAAGTAGAAAAGAAATGGATTGAGCATGTAAAACTGTGCCAAGATAATTTTTTATATTTTGTTAAAGAGGTATGGCCAGACTTTATATACCGTAAAACTGACAATCCAAAAAAGTTAGGACATCATCAAATAATAGCTAATGAGTTTACAAAGATAGCTTCATTAAGAAAAGGGAGGCTCATTATAAATATGCCCCCAAGACATACTAAATCTGAATTTGCATCTGTGTACTTTCCTGCTTGGATTATAGGAAGGTTCCCTAAATTAAAAATTATGCAAGTTTCTCACAATACAGAACTTGCAGTAAGGTTCGGTTCTAAGGTTCGTAACATTATTGATTCACCAGAGTATAAACAAATTTTTGGAGACGTTAGACTTCGTGAGGACTCTAAGGCAAAAGGTAGATGGGAAACTAGTCATGGTGGTGAATACTATGCAGCTGGCGTCGGAGCGTCTATCACGGGTCGTGGAGCTGACTTATTGATTATTGATGATCCACACACGGAACAAGATTCTATGTCTGATGTTGCTATGGGTCGTGCATATGAGTGGTATACTTCGGGACCCAGACAAAGACTGCAACCAGGAGGCTCTATTTTGTTGGTAATGACGAGATGGGCCGAGGATGATTTGACTGGCAGGTTACTCAAGGCTCAAACAGAACCGAAAGCTGACAATTGGAAACAAATTTCTTTTCCTGCGATTCTCGATTCAGGGAACCCAGTATGGCCTGAATATTGGAACCTAGAAGAATTAGAAAAAATAAAAGCTTCAGTACCGATTAGAAACTGGTCTGCTCAGTATATGCAAGAACCTACTTCTGATGAGGGAGCTATAATAAAACGTGAATGGTGGCAACCTTGGGAAGGAGAAAACATACCTAATTTAATTCATGTGATACAAAGTTATGATACAGCCTTTAGTAAAAAAGAAACTGCGGACTATTCTGCAATAACGACATGGGGGGTGTTTTACCCAGACGAAGTGACACCTAATATAATTTTGTTAGATGCGATACGGGGCAAGTATGATTTTCCAGAACTTAAAGTAGTAGCTTTAGATGCTTATAAGTATTGGGAACCCGAAACAATTGTAATAGAACAAAAAGCTAGTGGTGAGCCCTTGACACAAGAATTTCGTAGAATGGGTATTCCTGTTGTACCATTTACACCAACTAAAGGTAATGATAAACATACAAGAGTAAATGCTGTTGCACCTATATTTGAAAGTGGAGCTGTGTGGTTTCCCTTTGGTGAAAAATTTGCAGATGATGTTATTGATGAATGTGCAGCTTTTCCTAACGGAGCAAACGATGACTATGTGGACAGTATGTCTCAAGCTATGTTAAGATATAGGCAAGGACATTTTGTGGAGTTATACTCTGATCATGTTGATAATGAGGAAAGACCTCCAAAAGAATACAACTACTATTAGGAGTTTTAATGAAAAAAATTAAAAGAAAGATTAAAAAAGTTTATAGCTTTTGTAAGATACAAGTTGGTAAAGTTAAAAAAAGACTTTTTGGTAAAATTTGTGAATGTAAAGATTAATGCAGGATGAAGATTCAGGTATAGGTTTTGGAACTGTTGCTACACTAGGAGCAGGTATTGCGGGTCTGGTGTTTCGTAAAAACATTGGTAAGTTTGCTAAAGATTACATAAAAGATTTTAACCGAGTCACGGACCCTGATGCTTTATTAATTAAAAAAAATAAAGCAGAAGAGGTAGCTAAGTTTGATCAAGAGTATGGTGGTAGAACTTTTGGTTCTGAAATACTAGAACAAGATAAAGGAATTGCTTCTATTAAAGCATCTAAAGAACTGGTGCCAGTAGATAAAGTAGATGATATAACTGCTGCTAAACCCTTGACACCAGGACAGCTTGCACAAAAAGAGGCTCAACTTACTTTACAAAAAGAAAATCAATTTTTACAAGAGTTAAAAAGAACCACAGCAGAACAACCTCTTACTTTAGGAGGAGGGGCTTTTGCTGGAGACTTATATGGAGTAGGTTCTACTTTATTTGATGCAGTAGTAAAAAAATCTCAATCGGCTAAACCTATGCCTGTTTCACATTGGGAAAATCTTTTTAAAAGTAAAATGAGTATTGATTTTATACCAGCTGATAGAAAAATACCCGCAGTAGTTACAATGGATGAGATAGCAGATGCTAACTTAGCTAAGTATGATAAAAAAGGTAATTTGATAGATGGTTACTTAAAATACATAAAAGATATTAATAAAGAAAGTGCAAAGGACAATCAAATACGTATATCTCCTTTAACTATTTTAAGTTTAATAAAAAATGCACCAGCAAATAATTTAAAAGTTACAGAGTATACCTCTGATTTTTTTAAAAAAGATGCAGAGACTTTAAATAGTTTTACAGAATCTATTTTTAAAGGTTTAGCTGGAACACAAGAAGGTAACCTACAAAAATTAAATTTAAAAGATTTTGATACATTAGTTGATACTAAACTGTTAAACCTAGATGTTAATAACTCAAGTAAGTATAGAAAGTTAAAAGAAGTAAAAAATGAGTTAGAACAGGCTAAAGGAAGTGCTTCTCTTATATCTAGTCAAGGATTAAAAAAAGGTCGTGGTAATGAAAGCATTTACGATAATCCGTTTACGGGTGCTCTTAAACCTATTCAAAGATTAAGAGAAATGATTGACGGATTAGGTGGTAGAGTAGCAGATGGAATAGAAGATGTGGATGGACAAAGACTTAATTCTTTTCTAGATAAACCTGTAAGCTCTTTAAATTATAAAGGGGCTTATGAAATAAAAGACCCTAATCAAACTATTAGGGAAGCAATTAAAGAATTACAAACAAAAACAGAAAATTCAGGTATATTGCTTAGTAAAATGCTTACAAATAGAACGGATGCCGATGTTATAAATTTAAAAAAATCTGTATTTGATTTATCTAAATCGTATAAAGAAGTAAGTAAGTTAAAAAATAAAATACCATACAATGAGTATCCAGATTGGAATACTTATAGAATACTTGGTACAGAAAACTTTTTTGAATCATTAATAACTGTAGATAAAAGATTAATGGATGATGTTAGAAAAACTGTTCCTAGTTTTCGTGCAGTACCTGCTGAGTCTGGTCATTTTCATAAAGATATATTTGGTAAAAGCAATGAAGGTCAAATTCTTCATATAAGAGGAGGTACCCGTCAAGTAGATGGAGGAGGAAAAGCTTTATCTATTGATGAAATGCAAAGTGATATAAATCAAGCAGTAATGAAAGCAATAAAAGCAAGGAAAGCAGATAAGTTTGAGGGTAGGTTTAATGCAGAGATGCAAGCCATAAGAAACAATCCAGAAAATTATCGTAAGTTTAAAAAAGAAGTTGCTGATTTTAAAAAAACAAAATTTAAAAGTTATGCTATGCAAAACCTTAGTATGGGAGATGACTATATAAGAAATATGTCAGATGATATTTCTCCATCACGTATGGAAGCTTATTATGAGGGTTATTTAAAAAGAAATCTTACAGCTCAACAAAAAAATGATTTAATAACTAAACCTTCTTCAAACCCAGAAATAGGAAGTAATTTTTTATTTAATGAAGCTGCTGAAAACGCTATAAGAAATAATAAATTTAATCTAGATGCAATCGGTACTGATTTGTATAGAGATAGGTTACTTACTATTTCAGATGAGATGTCTGCACTTACTGCTAAAGGTGTAGGTATGACTAGAAAGGATCTTGATCAACTTAAAAAGTTACAAATAAGTACGAAGAGATACAAGAAATTATACCTACTGTTAACACAAGACCTTCAAGCAGACATCCTTACTTACCTTTTTCTAAAAAAGAACAATGGGGTGGATTAGGTATAAAATACGCAATACGTAAAGCTGCAAAAGAAGATTTAGATTGGGTCACAGTTAATCCTTATGAAGTTGTACATCATGGAGATGGAGCACATCTTGGTAACTTAGAGTTTTATGGTAATAAAAGAGGAACTGGAGATATAGCTAAGAGAGTAGCAGGTAAAATTAGTGAAGATGAAATGAAAACAATAGATAAAATTATGGAAAGAAAATATTCTGATAAAACTGGTTATCAAGATGTGGTTACAAGAGAATACACTGATCTTTTATCTAAGATGCAAAGAAAAGAAGCTAAAGGTAGAAAAAACTTTGCTTCATTAAATACAAGAGATGGTCCTAAAAAAGCAGATTCTAGTGGTGCAACTATACCAAATTTTATGAGAAAGTTTGCTGAAGATTATGGGACTGAAGTAAAAACCATAAGAGTGGCCAAATCTGACCCAGCTAAAACAGTTAAATTAACAAGAGAAAGAAAAGCTATTAACTCGGATACAGGAAAAGAAGAAAATTTTATAGAACATGTTGCTGCTTTTACAGAAGATGAGTATGATGCTTTGAAAAAAATAGGTCAAATACCTACTTATGCAAGAGATGGTATTAAAGTTGTAAAAAGAGATCCAAAACAGTATTATAGAGAAGATTATTACGAGTCCTTTGCTATTAAAGTAAAACCAGAGTTTAAAGATATACCTATTAAAGGATATGTAAAAGGTGGACTAGCACAAAACATATTTAAGTGGTAAGGTAATTTATGGGAAAAAAAGCTAACAGAAATATCGAGCAGTTAAAATTTGCTCAAGAGTTATTAAAAAGAAAAAAACCACCTAGTATAGACGCTCCAGATTTAGTTTCTATTGTTGAGCGAAAAAATAGAAAACTTCGTTCTGCTGATATATCTAGAGGGGCAATGTATGCCTTACCAATGGAAGACATTGCAGTCTTATCTAGAAAAAGTGCAAAAACAATTGGTGCTAAGGCTGGAACTTTTGTACAATGCCCAGGTAAAAAAGAAATTAAAACTAAAAAAACAAGGCTTACATAATATGGCACAAGATGATGAGATTTTAGAAGAGCAAGTTGTTGAAACAGAAGGACCTATTGACGAGGATGCTGAAGAACCAAGTATTAGTTTAGGTGATGACCCTGTTGATGTTGAGATTGAAGAAAGTCAAGAAGATGGTTCTGAAGAAGTAGAGATAGAGGAAGAAGATGACTTTTATTCTAATCTTGCAGAAACTTTAGATGATAGAATACTATCTAGGTTATCTGGCGATCTAATAACAGATTATAAAAAAGATAAAGAGTCCAGATCAGATTGGGAAAAAGCTTATATATCTGGTTTAGATTTATTAGGTTTTAAAAATAATTCTGACAATCAACCTTTTGCTGGAGCAAGTTCCGTAACACATCCTTTATTAGCTGAATCTGTTACACAATTTCAAGCTCAAGCATTTAAAGAATTACTTCCAGCTCAAGGGCCAGTTAATACTCAAGTAATTGGAGATGATACTCCAGAAAAAGAACAACAAGCTCATCGTGTTAAAGATTTTATGAATTACATGATTACTGAAGTAATGGAAGAGTATACAACGGATTTTGATCAATTACTTTTTTATCTACCCTTAGCAGGTTCTGCTTTTAAAAAAATATACTATGATGATGTTATGGATAGAGCAGTAGCTAAGTTTATACCAGCTGAAGATTTAGTTGTTCCTTATTATGCGACTGATTTAAAAGATTGCGAAAGAATAACACATGTTATAAAGATGAGCGAAAACGACATCTTAAAAAAACAGAGAGGTGGTTTTTATAGAGATGTAGATATACTTCCTTCTCGTCAAGATGATAATGAAGTTCAAGACAAATATGATCAGATAGATGGTGTTCAAGGAAATGATGACACCGATAATCAATTTAATGTTCTTGAGATACATGTAGATTTAGATATAGAAGAATATGAAGTAGAGAACTCAGAAAAAAATATAAAGATACCTTACATCGTTACTATTGATGAAGGCTCTCAAGAGATATTATCTATTTACAGAAACTATTCTCCTCAAGATGAGTTTTTTAAGAGAAGAGAGTTTTTTGTACATTATAAGTTTTTACCGGGTTTAGGTTTCTATGGTTTTGGTTTAATACACATGATTGGTGGTTTATCAAGAACCGCTACTGCTGCATTACGTCAATTATTAGATGCTGGTACGTTAAGTAATCTTCCAGCTGGTTTTAAATCAAGAGGATTAAGGATTAGAGATGATGATCAGCCTTTTCAACCAGGTGAATTTAGAGATGTAGATGCCCCTGGAGGAAATATAAAAGATCAGTTTCAATTATTACCTTTTAAAGAGCCAAGTGGTACGCTTTTTCAGCTTTTAGGTTTTGTAGTTCAAGCAGGACAGAAATTTGCTGGTACTTTAGACATGCAAACTGGAGAAGATAAGCAAAATCGAGCTGTTGGTAGTACATTAGCACTACTAGAACGTGGTTCTAGGGTCATGAGTGCTATTCATAAGCGTTGTTATTACTCTATGAGAGTTGAATTTAGACTTTTAGCTGACGTTTTTGGAACATACTTACCACCAAGTTACCCTTATGCAGTGGTTGGCGGTAATAATATGATAAAACAAGTAGATTTTAGTCCAGAAGTGGATATTATTCCTGTTGCTGACCCAACTATATTTAGTTTATCTCAAAGAATTACTTTAGCTAGCCAGCAATTACAAATAGCTCAGTCAAATCCTCAAATGCACAATTTAAGAGAGGCTTATAAAAGAGTTTATTTAGCAATGGGCACAAAAGATATAGATAAATTATTAAAACCCGAAAAAAAACCAACTCCAGCAGATCCAGGAGCAGAAAATGCTAAATCTTTACGTATGGAAATACCACAAGCTTTTTATTTTCAAAACCATGACGCTCATATAGCTACTCATGTTGCTTTTATGAAAACTAGAATGGTTGAAGTAAATCCTATGGTTAATGCTTTGTTATTATCGCATGTCATGGAACATATTTCTATGAAAGCAAGAGCACAAGTCTTAATGGAAGTTAAAACAAATAGACCAGACTTAGTGCAATTAGAACAAGTTGATCCACAATCGTATTTAGCAGAAACAGAAAGTATGATAGCAGAACAAGTAGGAGTACTTACAGCAATGTACGTAGAATCAGAACAAGGCGGTAAAAAACCAGATCCATTGGTAGCTTTAAAACAAAAAGAATTAGATTTAAGAGCTATGGATATGCAAAGAAAGGCTCAAGAAAATGCAGCTGACATGCAAAGAAAATCAGGTGAGTTTGCAGAAAGGTTAGATTTAGATAGAATGAAAAGAGAGGATGCAGAAGAAGCTGGTAAAGAAAGAATAAGAGTAGCTGACGAAAAACTTGATTTAAATGAAATGAAAATTTTAAATGATATGGAGAAAAACAATGAAAGGTAAAAATTTTGGACCTCCTCCTTCAAAAGGACCAAACCCACAAGGTATAAGAATAACTATGATACAAATTGGAGGTTTATCAGATTTAGGAAGTTATGGTTGCCCTCATCGTGAAACTGGTGTAAAAAGTGATATACAAGGTATAAGTGATATACAACTTAAAGGAAAAAAATTTACTGGTGTTAAATGATTGCTGGCGATTCTTTAGAATACGAATTTATAACAGAAGAAATACAAAAATTAAAGTTAAACGATATAGTCCTAACGTGCGAAATAGGGTTGAGAAGAGGGCTTGGTTCTAAAACAATAATGGACGCTGTAATATCTAAGGGAGCAGTGTATTATAGACATATTGCTGTTGATCCTTACGGTAGTCTAAATTACCAACATTGTGATGATAGTTCTCCTACTGTAAAAGATTATACAGATTATATGAAAGTTGAAACATTAATAGACTTACATAAGTATACACAATTTGCTTTTTTTGAGTTTCCAGATACTTATTTTTTCAAAGTTATGAAAGATGGTTATCCTTTAACTATTAATGGACAAACATATATTCATGATAAGTATTCTGTAATTCATTTGGATGGTCCTCATACTACTTTAGCAGTAAATCAACAAATACAGTTTTGTATGAGAAATATGGAAGACGAAAGTTTAATTATTATGGATGATCATCAAACATTTAACATGACTTCTATTGATTGGTCTTTACAAAAAATTGGATTTAAAGAAGTTCGTAGAGGAGATCGTAAATTAATTTATAAACGACATGATGAAAACATTTGATCAAGCATGGAGAGCAGCTATTGCACACAAAAAATGTTCTTTTTGTGAGGAAGAAGCCGTAGATTATGAGAAATTTAAATATTATTGTCAACAACATTGGAATAAACTGAAAGGATTACCATATGACCTTACTAAGCTTAATAGGACCAGCGACAAAACTAATCGGAAAGTTCGTAGAGGACAAAGACAAAAAAAATGAATTAGCACACAAACTTGCTACTATGGCTGAGAAACATGCAAATGAATTAGCCAAAGGTCAAATAGATATTAATAAAGAACAAGCTAAACATCCTAGTATATTTGTAAGCGGAGCTCGGCCAGCAATAATGTGGGTTTGTTGTCTTGGTTTATTATGGCAGTTTTTTATTGGCCCTATATTAACTTGGTTTGCTGTAATGTTTAACCCAGATTTAATGCCACCAAGTTTAGAAATGGAAGGACTCGTCACGTTAGTTATGAGCCTCCTCGGACTCGGGGCCATGAGATCCTTTGAGAAATCAAAAGGCATAGCTAGAGATAACATGAAAAAATAAGGTGTAATTATGTATGATATTGATACTATTCAAATAATAAAAAACCAAATAAGAAAAAAAATTGATGAAAATAAAGAATATATAGCTTACAGTGTAGACACAATTGAAAAATTGAATTATGCTAGAGGCAAGATCAATGCTTTAGAAACATTGCTACAGGACTTAAATGACCTGCAACGAAAGGAGAATAACGTACATGACTTTGGTAGCACCCAAAACACCTAAATTAATAATTCCTAAAGTTAAAAAAGATAAACCATTAGTTCCTAGAGGAGCTGAGGAAACAGGTAAGTACTTGGATGGTCTACCCGATCCAGTTGGTTATCGTATCTTAGTAAGACCACATGTACCTAGTAAAAAAACAAAAGGTGGTATTTTATTATCAGATCAAACAGCTGAAACAATTGAAGTCACAACTGTAGTAGGTTTGGTAGTTAAAATGGGAAGTTTATGTTATAAAGATAAAGATAAGTTTCCAGATGGACCTTGGTGTAAGGAAGGTCAATTTATTATTTATGGTCGTTATGCTGGAGCCAGATTTAAAACTAAGTTTGGAGAGCATAGGATTTTAAATGACGATGAGATAATAGCAACAATTAAAAAACCCGAGGATGTCCTCGCACTATTTTAAGGAGATAGTATGGCTGAAAATGCAGTGGAATTAGATACTGACGGAATTGAAGAAAAACAAATTTCTGTAGAACAAGTAGATAAAGATGAAAAATTAGAGGTAGGTGAAGTTGACTTAGGTTACACGGATACCATTAAATCAGATACAAAAGCAAAAATAGTTAAAACTGAGTCTGGTGAAGACGATCTTACTGAACACTCAGATAATGTTCAAAAAAGAATAAATGGTTTAACTAGGCGTATGAGAGAAGCTGAGAGAAGAGAAAGAGCTGCTCTAGATTTTGCAAAAGGTTTACAACAAAAGTTTTCGAAAACAGAATCAGATTTACAAAGAACAGATAAAGAATTTGTAAACGAATATGAAAATAGAGTTGATGTTGAGACTGATAAAGTTAAAACTCAACTTAAAAGTGCTATGCAAGAGCAAGACTATGATAAAATGATGGAAGCAAATCAAAACCTTACTAGGTTAGCTGTTGAAAAAGAAAAAGCTAAAATGAGAAAGGTGGAGATTGAAGAGCAAAGTAAAAACATAGAAGTAAGTAGAGAGCAAGAGCAACAAGTTGTTCCGCAAGAACCAAGTTCAAGAGCTAAAGATTGGGCTGATACTAACTCATGGTTTGGTCAAGATAAAGTTATGACTAATGCTGCTTACACTATACATTCAGATTTAGTACAAAAGGGGTTTGACCCAGAGTCTGAAGACTACTATACTGAAATTGACAGACAACTACAGGATAATTTTCCTGGTAAGTTTGCTAAAGAGAAACCGATCCAAACTGTTGCCTCAGCGGGGCGTAAACAGCAAGGACGCAGAAAAGTGACGCTCACTCGGTCACAAGTAGCGATAGCTAAAAAACTCGGAGTGCCATTAGAAGAATACGCTAAATACGTGAAGGAGTAATATATGAACGAAAAGATAAACAAAACCTCACGCAGTTCAAGTGAAAGAAAAGATAGAGTTAAAGCTTGGACTCCACCATCAAGTCTGGATGCACCTCCTGCACCAAAAGGATTTAAGCATCGTTGGATAAGAACTGAGAGCATCGGTTTTATGGATACTGGAAATGTATCTAAAAAACTTAGAGAAGGTTGGGAGTTCGTAAGAGCTGAAGAAGTAAAATCCCAAATCGGTGATCATGATTTTCCAGTGGTTCGAGAAGGCCAGTATCAGGGGTTAATTGGGGTTGGTGGCCTTGTGTTGGCAAGGATACCTGAAGAAATAGTCGAGCAACGCAGGAAGTATTTTGAAAATATTACTTCAGATCAAGTTAAATCCGTTGATCAAGACATTCTAAGGGAGCAACGTCCCGAGATGCCTGTCAATATTGACAGACAGTCAAGGGTAAGTTTTGGTGGCTCTCGTAAAGGGAGTTAATTTTAATAATTATTTTATAAGGAAATAAAATATGGCTAATACTAATGTATCTTTTGGTTTGAGACCGCTTTCCAAGTTGGGTTCAAACTATAATAGTACTGGTAGTACAGAATACAGAATAGCCGCAGGAAACACCAATAGAATTTACCAAGGGATGCCAGTAATACCTACAGCAGCTGGGGTCATTGATGATCTTCAAGCAGCAGCAGGTGGAACGGTTTCTATCTTAGGTGTATTCTATGGTTGCGAGTATGTTTCAAGTACTACAGGAGAAGTAATTTTCTCAAATAACTGGCCTGGATCTGGAGCTGATACAAATCATCCAGTAAAGGCTTTCGTATATGACGATCCAAATCAATTGTTTGTAATAGCAGCTGATGCAGGTGGCAGTGATTTTGACACCGAGGCTGAAATAAGAGCAGCAATATTTTTAAATGTGCAAATGGCAAATGGTAATAGTGGTAATAATACTACTGGTATTTCAACTGCTGTTGCAGATTTAAGTACAGCTGCAGTTACAGCAACTTTTCCTCTACGTATTGTGGGTATTCAAGAAGATGCTGAAAACTCTGACTTTACAGCAGCTGGTATTCCGTTGATCGTACGTATTAATAATCACTTTAATGCACCTAATGGATCTATTGTCCAAGGTACAGTATCAACATTAGGAGTATAGAATATGGCGATATCTAGACAACAATTAGTAAAAGAGTTAGAACCAGGCCTGAATGCTTTATTCGGTTTGGAATATAACAGGTATCAAAATGAACATGCTGAGGTGTTTACATCAGAGTCATCTGACAGAGCTTTTGAAGAAGAAGTGATGTTAAGTGGTTTTGGATCTGCCCCTGTTAAATCAGAAGGCGGAGCAGTACAATTTGATGATGCAAACGAATCTTTCACTGCAAGGTATACACACGAAACCATCGCTATGGCTTTCGCAATTACCGAAGAAGCAATTGAAGATAATTTGTATGACAGATTAGCTGGTAGATACACAAGAGCTTTAGCAAGAAGTATGGCAAATACTAAACAAGTTAAAGCTGCAAATGTTCTTAACAATGCTTTTAACGCATCTTTCACTGGTGGTGATGGTGTTTCTTTATGTAACGCTTCACACCCATTATTAAGTGGTGGTACAATGGCAAATACTTTAGGGACAGCTTCTGATTTATCAGAAACTTCTCTTGAGCAATCTTTAATTGACATTGCTGCTTTCACTGATGAAAGAGGTTTAAAAATATCTCTACAAGGTGTTAAGTTGATAATTCCAAAAGAATTACAATTTACTGCTGAGAGAATTTTAAAGACTCCGCAAAGAGTGGGAACAGCTGATAATGACATTAATGCTATGGCTTCAATGGGAATGATCCCACAAGGTTATAGAATTAATCATTATTTAACTGACACAGATGCTTTCTTCATTATGACTGATGCTCCAAACGGATTAAAGCAATTCGTAAGAAGTCCAGTAAAAACAGCTATCGAAGGTGACTTTGATACTGGTAATGTAAGATTCAAGGCAAGGGAAAGATATTCTTTTGGTTTTTCAGATCCAAGAGGTATTTTCGGAAGCCCTGGAGCAGCATAACAACCTTTTCCCTTAAAGGTTTAAGAAGGGGGCTTACATAAGTCCCCTTTTTTATGTATACTATAAATTACCAAGAAATATAAATTGATATAGACTGGCTTGGCAGACAACCCTAGAGGACTATATCACTGAACTAGGAGATAAAGATGGCGAATACAACTTTTTCAGGACCAGTCCGTTCCGAAAACGGATTTGAGACTGTATCTAAAAATGCAGCTACTGGTGCAATAACAATTACCAGTGGAAACAAAATGGCAAACGAAGCTGTTGGGGGTGCTGGTATTGAAGGCACAGCAGGAGTTTATGTTACACAAGTAGAAAGATTTAAAAGTGATACAACTACTGGTGTTAACATGGTTAAAACAACAATTATGATTGACCTTACTGGTTTGAATTGTGGTGGTACAGCTGGAGATATTATTGGTGCTGATGGTGCAGGAGTTGCTTACATCGGAAGAGTAACAACAGCAAACCAAGGCGTTGTTTTTGGTGTAACTATGGAATGTTTTGAAGCACCTACTACTGGAGACCCTGATATTGATTTACACTCAGCAACTGAAGGAACTGGTGTAGAAGACACAGCAATAGGTAGTTTAACATCAACTTTAATTATTAATGGTGGTGATGCTACTCTTGGTTCAAGAACAGTTGGTAACACAATTGCTGCTGACCAATATTTGTATCTTACATGTGGAACCTCTACAGCAGGAACTTATGATGCAGGTAAATTAGTTATCACAATACTTGGTTACGATGTAGCTAGTTAATAGGAGAAAATTATGAACTCAGATATAGGTGCAAAAACTCTAACTAGTACTGGTAGTATTCAGTCTGGTAGAACAAGATTGCTATCTATTTATTATGTTGGTCATGCTTCAGCTGGAAGTTTAACTTTTAAAGACGGTGGTGGAAGTGGTACACAAAAACTTGTTATCGCAACACCTGCTGGAAGTGCAGCTGATCAGTATCAGGTAGATATGCCTTTAGATGGTATCCTATTTAAAACTGATATGCATTTGACTATTAGTAATGTAACCTCTGTTACAGTTTTTGTAACACCGATTACAGCTTCTACTGATAATGGATAATTATACAGCAGACCTAATTGGTTTAAAAAGGGGAGGCATGCCTCCCCGAAACAAAAAGAACTTTCGTTCTACAAAGTCTGGTGCGGGAATGACGCAAGCTGGTGTAAAAGCATATAGAGCAAAAAACCCAGGTTCAAAATTAAAAACTGCTGTTACTGGAGATGTAAAACCAGGAAGTAAATCTGCAAAAAGACGTAAATCATTTTGTGCAAGAAGTGCAGGACAAATGAAAATGTTTCCTAAAGCAGCTAAAGACCCTAATTCAAGATTACGTCAAGCAAGACGTAGATGGAAATGTTAAATGAAATTAACAACAAATTTTAGCTTACATGAATTTACAAAATCTCAAACAGCCACAAGACATGGTATAGATAACACACCAAGTATGACTAACATTATAAATTTAAAAAGTTTATGCGAAGGTGTTTTACAGCCTGTAAGAAATCATTTTATGAAACCTATGATTATAAGCTCTGGCTTTAGATGTAAAGAATTAAATACTAAAATAGGTGGTAGTAAAACATCGCAACATGTTTTAGGTCAAGCAGCTGATATAGAAGTATTAGGATTTAGTAATGTAGAACTTAGTGATTGGATAAATGCTAATTTAGATTTTGATCAACTTATATTAGAATTTTATAATGAAAAAGAAGGGCCTCATTCAGGATGGGTTCATGTTTCTTTTAACAAAGGTTATAACAAACATGATTATAAAGAAGCTTACAAAAATGAACAAGGTCAAACAAGATATCGTTTAAGATAAAGGAAAATAAATGGCATTAAACAGAGGAAGTATGAGGCAACAAATAACAAAGCCTCCACAAAAGAAAAAGTTTTTAAACAAAGGTAAAAAGAAGAAATTGAGTCGTGTAGACACAAGATATAAAAAAAGGTAAAATAACATATGACAAAATTATGTCCCAGAGGTAAAGCAGCAGCAAAACGTAAGTTTAAGGTATATCCTTCAGCCTACGCAAACGCCTACGCATCTAAAATTTGTGCAGGAAAAGCCAAAGACCCAAGTGGTGTAAAGAAAAAAGATTGGGGACCTAAAAAAGCTAACAAAGGAGCTATGATGAAAAAATTTAATAAGGGTGATGAGGTTAAAGTTAAACGAATTGATCCATTAGCAGAAAGGATGAGTAAAACTGGTTTTGTTCCAGGTGGGGGTAAAAGGGTAAGTAAAGCTAAAGTAAAAAAGAAAAAGAAATTGACCGAAAAACAGGTTCTTGCGATAAAGTATAATCAAATTCCAATTAGCACAAGAATGGAAGGTAAAAAATATGGTTTAAAAATTCCTACAAAAAGATATGATAGCAAAGGTAAAGATAAGTTTAAACAATTCAAAAAATTAGTTTTGAAAAAAAGAGATAGAAAAAATCCTGCTAGAGATTTTTTACCTGTAGCAGGCCAACCTACAAGAAGAGAGGCTCATGTTCAGACTTACAGAACAGATTCTACAAGAAAAACTAAAAAAAAATATAGTGATAAATTTTATGACTATAGTAAAGGAGGTAAAGTTATGAAAAACAAACCAATTAAAGCAGGTAAAGGAATGTTAATGCCTATTTTTGGATTAGCAGGAATGATGAAATACATGCAAATGAATAAAAAGAAAAGTGGTACAGTTTCACCAGATGCTAATGCAGTTGATCCTATTACAGGTAAAGGTGCAGGACAATCTCAAAATATACAAGATTTTGGTAAACAAGCAGTAAATACAGGATTAAAAAATAAATTTGGTGCTAGAAGAGGAAAACTAGCAAGAAAACCAAAAAAAGCAGGTCTTGGTATGTTAATGCTAATGAACCATATGAAAAAACAAGGCAAAAAAGAAGGTAGAAAGCAAGCTGCACAAGGTGAGGCTGAAGTACTTGCTGCAAAAAATGCTGCTGAACAAAATAGTGGTATGTCTAAAATGAATCAAGGTGGTTATGTTTCTGGCTCTTACATTAGAGATGATTCTGATTACAGTGAAACAAATTCATCTACATCCAATTATTACAAAGACATGCTTGACTAATGAGTTTAGATAAGTGGTTTAAAGAAAAATGGGTAGATATCGGAAGTAAAAAGAAAGACGGTAGTTTTTCTAAATGTGGTAGAAGTAAACAAAAAGCAGATTCTAAAAGAAAATATCCTAAATGTGTGCCACTATCAAAAGCTAGAAGAATGAGTGAAGGACAAAGAAAAAGTGCAGTTAAAAGAAAAAGAGCAAGAGCTCAAGGCGTAGCAGGTAAACCAACTAATGTCAGTACGTTTACAAAGAAATACTACGGTGGTATGATTAATATTAATTAGGAGAATAAAATGGGAATATTAGATTTTTTAAAAAGTGGCACACCTCCAAAAGAACAAAGAGGAAAAGGTGGAGCTGGTACAATTACTGGTAGGCAAATGCCTCCAGAAAAGTCTGTTAAAGAAAAAAAAGCAGCTAAAAGAAAAGCTATGTTTGATAAAAATACTACAAGTGCTGGTTCTACAGAAGGAAATCCATACAAAGCAAAAAAGAAAAGTAATTCAAAAGTAGGTGATACATTTGGAGCAAAAGCACAAACTTTTGGGGCTGCTTTTAAAGCTGCAAGAAAAAAACAAGGTGCTGGAGGTGTTTTTACATATAAAGGTAAAAAATATACTACTGATTATGCGACAGAAACAAAAAAAGTTAAAGCAAAAAAGAAAATTACAGCTAAGAAAAAGAATATAAAAAAAGCTATGGGTATTAAGGATAACATGCCTCAAGCTGGTGGTTCTTCATTATACATGGGTCTTAACAAAGGTGGTATGGCACAAGGTTATGGTAGAGCTGCAATGAGACCTGGTAAAGATCCAAGAACTATCTCTAAAACATAGGAGAGAAAAATGCCACTATTAGGTGATGATAAAACCTTAAAAAGATTAGGTTACAAAAAGGTTAGAAGTAAAGGTAAAAACACCTATACAAAAGACACAAGAGTTAAGAAAATAAAAATTGACGAAATGCAAAGTGATGTGCAGAAAAAAGCATCAGGTGGTTCTTCAAGATTTTCTAAAAGCGAATTAAAAATTGCTAGAGCTAAAAAGTATTTAAAAAGCCAAGGTATTACAAATGCTAGAGAAGAAGGTAAAATGCCTAAACATGTTCGTGAGAAGTTAGAACAAATGCTTAGAAGTAAATTTAAGGATGGCGGTAAAGTTAAAGCAAAACCAATTACAGAATTAGCACCTGCTAAACCTAAGTCAGGAAAAAAAGCAAAACCAATTACAGAATTAGCACCTGCTAAACCTAAATCAGGAAAAAAAGCAAAACCAATTGCAGAACCTTATAGACCAAAAAAAGGAGATAAAATATATTTTGATAAAGGCGGTAAAGTTAAAACAAAAAAACCAAAAAGTAGATTACTTAACCCTTATATTGATTTTGGAAAAACTAAAGAGTTTGCAAAAAATGAAAAAGCAGGTGCAGTTGTAAAAACAAGTAAAGCAAAAGTTGGAACAACAATAGGTAAGAATGTAGACGTAGGTTTGATTTATGATAAACAAAAATTTGCAAAACAAAATTTTACACAAAAAACTAAAAAAACAGGTGTGGAAGCTACTGTAGCTGGTAAAAGAGGTAGAGTAACTTTTTCAGCAGGAAAAAAATCTGAGAGTAATCCTTTTGAAGGAAAATCATCTGGAAAATTTTTTAATGTGCAAGGTAGAATTAATTTAAGAGCTCAAGGTGGTTTAAGTCCTAAACAATCTTCTCAAATGGATGTAGATAAAGACGGCACAATTAGTTCTAACGATCTTAAATTAAAAAGAGAAGGTTTCTCTAGAGGTGGTGGAATAGCTGTTCGAGGCACAAAGTTTAACGGGATAAAATAAATGGCTACTTCTGGGTCAACTTCATTTAACTTAGATATAGATGAAATTATTGAAGAATCTTATGAAAGGTGTGGTGTAAGAACTAACTCTGGTTATGATTTAAAATCAGCTAGAAGAAGTTTAAATATACTGTTTTCAGAATGGGGTAACAGAGGTATACATCTTTGGAAAGTAGAATTGAAAGAACAACAACTTACAGCAGGTACGGCTACATATGATGCACCAACTGATGCTAACGATATTTTAGAAGCTTATGTAAGTTCTACAACAAATACTACAGCTTCAACAAATGATGTATCATTAACAAAAATAAGTAGAAGTGAGTATGCTGCATTACCTAATAAAGGATCTACCGGTCAACCTAGTCAATATTATGTAGACAGACAAACTGTGCCAAAGATAACTTTATATCAAGCACCAGATGCTAGTACATATACATATTTAAAATATTATTATTTAAAAAGGATTGAAGATGCAGGCAACTATACTAATCAAGCTGACGTGGTCTTTAGATTCATTCCATGTATGGTGGCTGGTCTTGCCTACTACTTGAGTTTAAAAAGAGCTCCTCAATTAGTGCAACAAAATAAAATGTTGTATGAAGATGAATTAAATAGGGCTTTAGCTGAAGATGGTCAAAGAACTTCAACTTACCTTACTCCACAAACTTACTTTCCTCAAGGTGCGTAATGGGTTATGCAAGAGGTAAATACGCAAAAGCAATATCAGACAGATCGGGTATGGCTTATCCTTATAGAGAAATGGTTAAAGAGTGGAATGGTTCTTTCGTTCACAAATCTGAATTTGAACCTAAACATCCTCAAATAAAAAGAAAACATATTAAAGCTGATCCTGTAGCTTTAGTAAACGCTAGACCTCAACATAAAAATCCTAATAAAGAATTTCTCCTATATATAAGCAATGGGTTTTTTGCTGAGGTCGGCGATAGTGGTATAACTGGTGGAGCAAGTATGACAATAGAACAAAGCAATGATATTTTAGGACATAAACTTACCTCAGTTTCAACATCCTCTGCGGTAGGGGGAGTAACCATAGTAATATCATGAGTATAACACATGCAAGTTTTTTAACACAAGTTCGAGCTTATACAGAAGTAGATTCTAATGTTTTAACAGATACTTTATTAGATCAGTTTATTAGAAATACCGAATTAGATATTGCTGGCAAAGTTGATTATGATGACATAAGAAAATATGTGACTGCTGTTACAGGTACACAAAGATACTTAAATGTTCCTGATGATTGTATAATTGTTCGTTCCATACAAGTAATAAGTAGTAGTACTAGAGATTTTTTAGAAAAAAGAGATACTTCTTTTATGGCTGAATACAATCCTACAGATGCTACAGGATTACCAAAATATTTTGCTAATTGGGATGATAAAAATATTCTTTTTGCTCCAGTGCCAGATCAAGCATATGAGATACAATTAAATTATATAAAAGACCCAAGTCATTTTAACTCAACAACAGATACTTTTTTATCAAAACATCAAGAGAATTTATTATTATACGGAGTGCTAGTTGAATGTTTTAGTTATTTAAAAGGCCCATTGGATATGTACAAACTGTATCAAGACAAGTATAATGAAGAAACGCAGGCGTTTATGTTAGCACAAACTGGAAGACGTAGACGTTCTGAATATGGTAATGGTGTGATGAGGGTTCCTGTGCAATCACCGTCACCACAAAATTAGGAGAAAAA
>Ga0099847_1000023_pt1 | contig 42297 bp, 43 predicted proteins | sample CB_VirMetaG_2_FD_78178 | JGI IMG/M metagenome (GOLD analysis project Ga0099847, IMG submission 78178) | Freshwater to marine saline gradient viral communities from Chesapeake Bay - CB_1504_2 Viral MetaG | ecosystem: Environmental > Aquatic > Marine > Coastal | place: USA: Chesapeake Bay...
CAGGTTGGGAAAAAATGTGGCAAGACCATGGATATAAAAAACAATTTGTATTTTACGAATTACCAGTGGAGTAATATAAATGTTGTTAAAACTAATACCTAATAAATTAAAAGTATGGCTTATTAAACACCTTTATGCAGATGTTGCGAAAATGGGTGATGGTGGCGATACGGAACTTGCACACGTTAATCTTAAAGAAGTAGCTATATTAAAAGCTCACGGTGGTGCTGGCACTATAAACCCTCGCACAGGCCTTGTTGAATTTAAAGGCAAAGGTGGTGGCGGTCCTTCAAAAACTACCTCTACATCTACAAATTTACCAGAGTATGCTAAACCTTTTTATGAAGAGCTATTAAAACAATCTGGCAAAGAAACCTATCAAACGGATGCTGCTGGAAATGTTATAGGTGTTAAAACTCCTGACCCTTACACAGGCGATAGATTAGCTGAATTTTCTGCAGACCAATTAGCAGCTCAAGGTGAAGTACGAGGCATGGGTCCTCGAGGCGAGTTTACTGAAGCTATTACAGATACTGGAACTTTAACTGATTTAAGTGCAGGTACAGCAGCAAGTGGTATAGCAAGAGGGTTAGCTTTTACACCTAGTGATTTAGAAAAATTAACGATGGGTGCTCCAGGAGAGTTTGATTCTGCTGCAGCTACTAAATACATGAGTCCTTACTCGGATAATGTAACAGACTTAGCTATTAAAGAAGCTAGAAGACAAGGGGACATTACAAAAAATAGAGCAGCTATGCAGTCTATTGGACGAGGTACTTTTGGAAGTGGGCGTGAAGCTTTATTGTCAGGAGAAGCTGATGCTCGAACTAATGCGTTAATAGCTGACCTTCGTGCAAAAGGCGATGATAAAGCATTTAATCTAGCTCAACAACAATTCGAAAGAGATAGAGCTGCGGGCATGACAGCAGAACAAGCAAATTTAAAAGCAGAAATAGATAGACGTACCCGAGGTCAACAAGGCGAACAATTTGGTGCGAAGCTACAAAAAGAGTTAGGATTAGCAGGATTGCAAGCTGGACTTAGAGGTGCAGGACAACAGGCTGATATAACAGGTGCAGACCAACGAGCTAATCTTGCAAGACTTCAAGCACAAGCAGCGGCTGGTGGTGAGCAACAAAATCTAGAACAAGAAAGACTTAACATGGCATATCAAGAGTTTATGGAGTTACAAAATGCACCAAGAGAAGCTCTTCAGTTTCAATCAGATATTTTAAGAGGTAATGCAGACGCGTTAGGAAATACAATAACTAGCTATGCTCCTCAACCAAGTATGGCATCTCAGATTGGTGGATTAGGACTAGCTGGGCTAGGTTTATATAATAAGTTAAGCGGATAAAATATGAATATTATTCAAATACAAGATAGACTTAAAGGTGTACCTGACCAAGCATTGGTAGGGTATGTAGAAAATCCTACAGGAGATGTACCTACTTATTTAGCTTTAGGTGAACTTGGACGTAGAGAAGAGATGCGTAAGAAGTACCAAGCTCAAGCTAAACCTACCGAAACTGTAGCAGAAGAAATTGTATCTCAAGCAAAAGGTTTAGGTTCTATAGCTCCTCCAGGAATGACTCCTCAATTACCCCCTCAAGAAGAAGTAATGTCCGAATCTATTACTGAAACAGGAGTAGCATCTTTACCTGCACCTAATGTAGGACAGAACTATGCAAACGGAGGAATTATAGATTTTAGTCAAACAAATATAGATGACAGTATATATAATCCTAATGCAGGCACTATGTTAACTGATGATTTAACCACAGACTCTGTTCTAAACGTTGTCGGAGGAAGAAATTATTTCCCTTTTAATGAAGAAGTAGCAAACACATACGGCATGCCTAAAGAACCTGATGTTGCTGACTACAAAGCTTTTATGAATCAAAAGAAAAAAGCTTTTGGTATAAATGATACATTTTATGATGACGAAAGAGCAGCTCTACAATTAGAAAAAGATGAGATAGCAAAAAGAAGAGAAGGACTTATACCTGATGTTATGATAAGAGGAGGACTAGGTATTGCAGCAGGTCAAGACAAAAATTTTCTTACAAACGTAGCTCAAGGACTTACTCCAGCTTTTGAACAGTTTGTTAAAGATGATGACTTACTCGACAAAGAAGAAAAGTTAAACCGTAAAGAAGGTCGAGCTGTAGGTAAGGCAATGAGAGCTGAAGCTTTAGGTGATATGCAAGGCTTTGAAACTTACAATAAAGAAATTAGAGCAACTCAACTTAAACTTATTGAAATACATCAAGATAAATTAAATAAACTTCTTACTGCTGGTGTAGCTTCAACCTCAGCAGAAGCTGATAGAAGAGATAAAGCTATGAAAGTTGCTTTAGAAACTTTAAAAGGACAATATGGTTCATCTGAAGCTTTAGTAACAAAATTTAAAACCGATAAAAAAGGATATACAAACGAATTAATTGATATATTTAGATTCCAATATGCAAAAGATGGGGATGGTGAATTATCCGATGAATTTATTCAATCTTTAAAAGATATGGCTCCAGAACCTAAAGGTGTTGAGCAGGCAACAGAAATTCAAAATACACCTAAAGTAGTACCTAAGAAAGACCCCTCTGGTTTAGATGACCCAAAATATATAACAGGATAATTTACAATGGCTTTCGATGTAGAACAAGCATTAAGAGATGGCTATACTCAAGAACAAATTGATGCTTATATACAGCAAAATAATATTACTCCTAAACCTATTGAAGAAGTTACTGAAGAAGTTACTGAAGAAGTTATTACTGCTCCAACACCTCAACCCTCACCAGAACCTACACAAAAAACTTTTAACGTAGAACAAGCATTAAGAGATGGCTATACTCAAGAACAAATAGACAAACACCTAAAATTAAAAGAAAGAAAAAAAACTTTTAACGTAGAACAAGCATTAAGAGATGGCTATACTCAAGAACAAATTAATACTTATCTTTTAGAAGGACCAGAACGTGCAGGATTTTTTGAGGCTGCTTTTGGTACATTAGGTGACCAATTTGATATGGCAGATGTAGGTTTAAGTACCATATTACCTGGCGGTAAAGACGCTAATCAAGCAGCTGCAGAACAAATAAAACAACAACAAACCGAACCTCAAGGAGCAAAATTTAGTTATGCTGCTATTGAAAATGCTTTTAAAAGAGGAGGAATAGAAGGGGTAAAAGAATTAGTTCTACAGCTTCCAGGTGGTGCAGGTACAGCTCTTGGTGCAATAGGTCCCTCTATAGCTGCAGGTATTGCTGGTGGTGTGGTAGGTGGTCCTGTAGGTGCTCTTGTAGCTATTGCGGCAGCATCTTTTTTACCTAATTTAGGGGGTAATGTTATAGAGCAGGCAGGTGCAGACATTGCAGAGGGTCGACCTTTAGATATAGAAGTGGCAACGGCAGTTACGGCAGCATTAGCTCAAGCAGGAATTGATGTTGTTCCTTTTAAAGTATCAAAAGCTTTAAAAAAACTAGTAGGTATAAAGCCAAAAGTAGGACCAGAATTAACTAAAAAAATAGCTGAACAAGGACTTACTAAAGCAATAGGTAAAGACGCTGCAGGTATAATTGCAGCAGAGTTACCTGCTGAAATATCTCAAGAAATAATTCAAAAATATCAAGCAGGAGTAGACCCATTTACTCCAGAAGCAATGGCTGAATACAAAGAAGTAGGAGCAGTAGTAGCTTTAACAGGTGGATTAGGAGTTTACACTGGACCTAAAACTCGGTCTCAAGCTAGAAGAGCAATTGAAATTGAAGAAACTGAAAAAGCCGAAAAAGATTTTGAAGATGAAAATAAAAAAGACCCTAGAGGGAAAAAAGTTAAAAGTATACTTGATGATGAAAAAGGTAAAATAAAAGTAGAGGAAGAAGAGGCTTCTGCTAGAAAAATTAGTAGAACTAAATTAACTACTATTAATGAGGAGATGTTAAAAGATTTAGGCATAAGTCCTAAAACTAATGCAGGTAAAGAATTACTAGGTAAAGACATAACTGACTTAGATAATATAGAAATGATAGAAAGAATTCTTGATAATGAAAATCTTACAGTTAAAAGTAATAAAAAAGCTGTTGAGAATTTTAAAAGAAAACTTAAAAGAGATAGAAAAAAAATATTAAAAGCTCAAAAGGAGGCATTAAATGAAGAATCCACCCTTAAAGGAAAAAGAACTAGAGCTCGCGATAAATTATCTAACAAATCCAAGTCTGTCGTTACCACCGGAACTGGCTCATCTGACACAAACTCAATGGACACTAATCAGTCAGGTGCTGGAGAATCTGTTAGTGGAGCAAGAATCAGCGACGATACACTAAAAAAAGTAAGAGCTAAAGCAAAAAAAGATAGCGAAATTCTTTCGCCTTATAATAGAGGTTTTGTTGATAGTGAGCGAGCAATTGAACAACACTTAGGTAAAGAAGCTGCAGCAGAATATCGTAGGTTAGTTGACATAGAGTCTAAAAGAAAAGTAGAAGAGTATCAAAAAAAACAAAAGTCAAAACGTAAAAAACAAAAGGCAGTCCCAAAAAAAACAACAGACTTTAGTTCTTCAGACATTAGAAAAGAACAAGAAAAACAATTTGCTGACGCTGTAGTTAACGCTAGTGAAAAAGAACTTAATGAGGCAGGATTTGAATCATATATAGATATAGATAAAGATGGTAATGAAACAAAAAAATATAGAGAGATAAAAACAAAAAAACCTTTATTTGCAAAAGAACCTACTGATACAGAAAAAAAACTTACTGAAATAAGAAAACGTAAAAAATTAGCTATAGAAACATTTCGAAATCAAACAGAGCAAGACGGAGGAATACCTTCTCCTGCATACCGTAAACCTATTATACAACTACAACAAATGGAAGATGAGCTTGTTAAACAAGACTCAAAAGAAAAGAAAGAAATTGCAGACCAAAAACGAAAAGATGATTTACCTCCAGAACAACAAGAATTATTTTCTAAAACAGAAGAATCCATACCCGACACAGGAGAAACTCAACAATCTATAATGGGGTCATTTGTAGAAGAGTTTGGAAATAATGTAAATTTAGGAGTAAGACGAGGGATTCTTAACATAGTAGATACTGTGGCTAATTTACCTAGCAGTATACCTAATTTAGATAGCCTGCCTGCTAATGTTAAAGCTATTTACTTTGATGGTAAGGCTTACTTTATAGCCGATAGAATTACTAAAGAAGATGCACCTCGTATGTTATTGCATGAAATAGGAGCTCATTATGGTTTAGAAGGAATGTTAGGTAAGGCTAACTATGACCGAACAGTTAAATCTTTAAGAAGTAAAAAAGAATCTGACAAAGAAATTAAAGCAGCTTTTGACTATGTTAGAGATAACTATCCTGAACTTAATGAATCATCTAATGATTTTATACAAGAGGTTATTGCAAACATAGCAGAAGATTCTCCTCAAAATACAGTCTTTCGTAAAATTGTAGGTTACATTAAAAACTTTTTATCTAAATTAGGTATGGGTTGGGATGTAGATAATATTAGTGTAGCTCAAATACAAGATATGGTTCAACATTCAGTAAGAGTAGCTTTATCACAACCTGAAGTATCATCCGATACAAAAGCATCTTTAGCAAGTAAAGATGAAAATACAGCAGGAAATATATTCTATAGTCCATTAGAAAAAGCTATTAACAATCAAAAAATGGAAAAAATGCCTATAGAAGATTGGAAAGTTTATCTTATAAAAAGAGCAAAAAAACAAGGGTTTACTAATCAATTAGATGCTACAGGTATTCTTGATTGGCTAGATATGTTACAAAGAAGAAAAGACATATTAGATAAAAATTTACCTAACGCTCCTATAGACATTGATGGCTTTGACCTAGACAACAGAGGTCGTTTATCTAAGTCTGATATTTTAGCTTGGTTAGGTCAATATGATATAACAGTAGTAGATGTAATACCTGAAGGCCCACTGACTGAGTCTGAAATAGAAAACATGAGAGAGGAGCGTCGGGAATATGAAAAATCAGGATATGGGGAATATGAAAGAGATAACCTAAGAGAAGCTATAGAAGCTGAAGCTGGTTTTGTTGATGACTCTATACCTGGTGTATTTAGAGTGTTTGGTTCTCAAAATAGAGATGCAGACCCAAAATATACAGATGAACCTTATATGATATTTGTAGATAAAAATTTACTTGATGACGAAAAAGAAATGACTCCTATTGATGTAGTAGCTTCACAAACTAATGAAGGAACTATTATTGATAGAGGACCAGTACAAGCGTATATTAATTTGGCTAAAGAAAAAGGATGGAATATAGAAATAATTGATGAAGGACCATATGCACCTGCAAGAGCGCTTGAAGAATACAGAACGGGAGAAGACCAAGCTTATGATTACCTTTACGAGATTCATAATCCACAAATAGAAAAAGTAGATAAGAAATTTGAATTAGTATATAACAGTATGATTGAAGAAAGAGTAGATAACTATATAAGAGAAGTTATAGAAGATAATGAGCAAAGAAGATATGCGGGTATGCAAAGAACAGAAGCACAAGGGGATGTGTTTGATAGTGATGATACATTTCTTCCTCAAGAATATTTTGAAATTATATTATCTTTAGATAACACAGGTACGTCTCCAAAGTATGGTTCTTCTAGTAATATTTTTGAGTCATCTCATTGGGAAGGTGTAAACAATCCAATACTTCATATACGTGCAGACATAAGATATGACAGTAAAAATAATAGAGTACTATTTGTAGAAGAAGTACAGTCAGATTGGGCAGAAAAAATAAGAAAAGGTTATTATCCTGAACTTGCAGCTGCTTTTGTAGAAGACACTCAGTTGTGGACTAAATTAGCTGTAAAAAGAATTATTAGATTAGCTGCAGAACAAGATGTAGATAAAGTAGCTTTTTTAAATTCTGAACAAGCTCTAATCAATCACAATAGGTCAGACAAAGGTGCTGATTACTACAATACAATATTACCTTCAGTAGCACGTAAAACTATAAATAATCTTGAAAACACTAGCAGACAAGAATTAGAGACAATAGTTTTTAAACCTAGATATAAACCAGATAATAAAACTCTTGACTTACTTTTTGAAATTTTTAACACACGTGATTTAAATCCTACTACACAAGAAGAAATAAACAAGTTTTTAGAATTAAGGACTAAGTTAACACGTAAATTAAATGCTATATATCCTACAAAAGGACCAATATCATTTGAATGGGCTTATGGCCTTGCAAAAACATTAAGCGAAGTGACTAACCTAGAGAGAGATTATATACACAGGACTGAATATGAAACAACTCCAGATTTATTAAATCCTGCAACTAGAGATGAAGCAAAAAGAAGTATTAGAAATGAACTCTCACAATATCAACTAACTAAAAATAGAATGGAGGCAGCAGAAAAAAAACTAGCAGCTTTGAAAAGAGAAAATAATTTACTTCGAATCGAAATAAATAGGTTCGAGGCGCTTTTAAATAAGGAAACAGATCCGTTTAAATCAAATGATATGCGCCAAGAATTAAAGAGGTTATACAACGAGCGAGAAAAAATAAGAGATAATAATAGCCGTCTAGTAGATACAGGCATGGAATTAAGAAGAAATTTTGATGCTTATAAATTTGAATTTTTAAGAAACCTTTTAGAAAAAAATATAATAATAAGACCTGAATTAACTAATGAGCACAAAGGGTTTACTTTGACCCCTAGATTAAAAAAAGTAGCTGAAGCAGGCATGCCCTTATTTGCAAAACAAGGTAGTAAAACTAGAAAACAATTAATGCAAGAAATAGAAGATGGTAAAACTAACAAAGAAAAACTAAATGACAAACGTAAGAAAGTAGGAAAGAAAACTGATGACCCTGCAGACCCATTTTATAAAAGTAATAAAACTTTAGGAGAAAAAGTTCGAGGTTTTCAAAATGGTGTATTTGGATATGACATAGGTCTTTATAATAAATTAAAAGATGAAATAGTAAGAGTAAGTAAAAGCAAGTCTGTTCAAGAGTCAAAAAAATTCATAGAGGATACCTTAGCAAAAATAAGTATAGCTCAAGCAGTTCATGCAGAAACATTAGCAGGAGCATTTAAACAGTTAGGGGGTATAGTTTTTAACCCAACTATTGAAAAATTTGAAATAATACAAGACGCAAATAACTTAAAATCAATAGAAAAAAAAGTTCGTCAATTTGCTGAAACTAATTTTAAAAAAGGTTTAGTACTTACACAAGATGATGTAATTGCAGCTGAAAAATTTATCTCTCAAGCTATTACGGCTTTACAATTTAAACGCATTGTAGAAAATAATAAAAAGCTTGAAGCTGATGCTAGACTTTTAGTAAGACAAGGCAAAGAAGCAGAAGCCAAAAAAGTAATGGAAGGTTATATTCTTGTAGACCAAACAGAAGCTCAACTAGATGCTATGACTGACCGTTTTAATCAATACCCAGAACTAAAAGAAATTCAACAATCTTGGATAGGAGTAAAAAACAATGTACTTCAATTTTTATTAGAGAGTGAAGTAATAGACCAAGAACAATTTGATGCATATACTTTAGAAGGAGGCGTAATTAAAAACGATGTCTTTATACCTCTTTATAGGGAGGGACAACCAGATGTACCTAGGTCTGTTAGAAAAGGAACTAAAAGCGGTAAAGGTATATTTGTTCCAAGACGAGGCTCTATTGAACCAGTAGATAATGTATTTTCAAACATGAATATTTTTGTTCAAGCAGGTATTACTCAAGGTATAGCAAATAAAACAGCACTTCAAAAAATAAGAACAGCTCAAGAAGTTCAACTAGAAGATGCTTTAATTGTAAGACCTACTGCAGAAAGAACACCAGGGTTTGAAGAAAACGCAGTAGAAGTAAGTGAAATTGATTCTAATGGTAAACAAAAAAAACAACTGTATGAATATTCCAATGTAATGTATGCAAACGCTACCAACGGGGCTGCAAAAGCTATGGATATGGGGAATGTATTTGCTAATGCGTCTACATTGTTAAGAGACCAAATTGTTTTAAACCCTGTATTTGGAGTAGCTCAAACATTTATACAGGATATGTATAGTGCAATGTATACCTCGGGATTAAGATATGGTTGGCTTATAATTCCTTTAAGAGTATTAAAAGAATTTCCTTTAACTATATTAAATTTAAGTAGCACTCATAATAAATTAAGTAAATTTGGAGCTGTTGGAGGCTATGCATTTAAACAAAATGATAATACTATTGATTCAGATATAAATGCTCCTGGATTTTATAATGCTTTAATAAGAAGATTAAGTCGCATTCCGGGAACTAACCTACCCACAGGTTTAACTCAAGCAGGTGCTATAAGAGTAGGTGATACAAAATTATCTATAGGTGGTCTTTTAAATAGAATTGCTATGGCTTCTGATAACTCTGTAAGACAAGCAGTATATGAACAAGCGTTATTAGAAAACAAAAGTCAAAGAAGAGCCCTTGAAATGGCTTTTGAAATAATTAACTTTAGAAAAACAGGAGACCACAAAATAGTTACTGCTGCAAGACAGTATATTCCTTTCTTTGGAGCTGCTCTACAAGCACTATCTGTACAAGGCAAAGTCATACAAGGACTTGTTAAACAACAATCAGGAGTAACTCCTACTGATTTAAAAGAAGCACGAATAAACTTTTTTATTACTTGGGCTGGAACAGCAGGTATAACTTTGTTGTATAACATATTAATGGACGACGAAGAAGATAAAATAATAGAATCCTTTTCTCCTCAACCTATGTCTAAAGAACTTAAAAAACAACTTAGAGACGTAAGAAAAAACTTTGGTCAACTGGATAACAAAATTAGGGATAGAAGATTTATTATAGGAGATGATGGATTTCATTTAACTCTTCGTCCAGACTTTTTTACTTACATAGGAAAAATAATACCCGAACAAACATACCAAACTATAATTGCAGAAAATCAAGACGCTGCTAAATTTTGGACTAGTATTAAAAGAAATTTAAGAGAGATAGTATCATTAAACTTAATACCTCAATTAGTACGTCCTTTAGTAGATGTGTATTATAACCAAGACAGCAGAACAGGAAGACCAATTATTCCTAGAAGAATGGAAGAACTTACTCCTGAAATGCAGTCTACTCCAGGTACTTCTGAAGCAGCTAAAAAAATAGGGGGTATTATTGGGTACTCTCCTATACTAGTAGATTATTTCTTTAGACAATATACAGGGTACACTGGAGGTTTAGTATCAATGCTATCCGATGCATACTTCTTAGAAGCTGATACCAATCCTCTTAGAAAAAATAGACCTGCTAAAACCACAAGAGATCAAATAGCTTCTTTTCCTGGTATGACTAACTTCTTTTCAAGAGATAAAGATAATAGATTTATGTCTGATTTCTATGAATTAAAAAATAAAACATCTCAAGTTGCTGCTATATTTAACGCTTTAAATAAATCTCCTAACCCTGAAGATGGACTTAAAGCTCAAAAATTTCTTAATGAAGGTAATAATCAAAAACTTTATGATGCAAATCAAAGAATAGAAGTTATACAAAACACACTTACTAAAATAAGACAACGTCGTCAAAATATTTATGACCAACCTGCAAACGCTATGTATGATGGTAGACTAATGACAGATGAATTTAAACGATTATTATTAAAAGATTTAGACCGACAAGAAGTTAATGCTCTTGACACCATACATAATATAAGAGTAGGTATTTATGGGACTAATCCTTTTTATAAAAAAGATACAGAAGAGTCTTTCCCTGGATTTGATATGACTGATTTACTTGATAAAGGTAGCTAACCTATTCTCCAAGCTCTAACACCCAGATGATTATCTTTTGATGTAGCAAACGTTTTAACTTTTATTCCTGCTCTTTTAGCCCCTGACTCTATTGCATATATCATGTGAGAAGTTTTAAGAGTAGGCACAAAAAAACTTTCCCCTATCTCCATACCATCAAAAGGAAAGACCCATTCTATTTCCTCATACAAGTTCAGGGTCTATTTCCTTTATAACATCCTTTGGTAAGGTGTCAGTATTTATAATATAAGCATTAAGATTAAACTCATCTAAACCAGGCTTCCAACCTGATGCCATTTTCTTACGTTTCTCTGTAATGTCTATACCAAGTTCTTTCATATTATGTATAAACACTTTAGGAGATATACTTTCTTCTTCTATCAACCACTTTCTAAATGTAGACTTAACAATACACAGTTCTTTTTTGTCGGTATCAAGTCTAATAAGAAGTTGATTTCTAGGCTCTACAATAACCTTGTTCTCATGTATTTCTAGTATAGAGTTATTGTTCTTAGATATAAATTCTCCAACCAAGGATTGGTAGTTTCTATCGGCACCCTTCTCTACATTATCTCGAATATCTAACATCTCACCTACTACTTTTTTAAATACTCTATCTATATCAATACTTACAATGTTAGCTTGATGCGCTATCTCTCCTGATACCATAGCTACGGAAACTAAATTCTCATAAAATCTGTATGCAGTGTCATCACCAAAGTCTGTTTTAAATTTAGTTACCCAATAGTCTAACTTTTTATCTATCTCACTTCTTTCATACTTTAGTAATGCCTTAATAAACTCTGGACCTGCCCATCCATGATTAGTTAGTAGAGGATTAAACATGTTACGCCCTTCAGCAGGGTTATCTACAAGTATCTGAGGTTTATGTAAGTAAAACTCAATAAGTCTTGCTATCTCACCATTAGGGTCTTTCTTAGTAATAGTTAGTTTATCTATCAAAGAGTGATTAGTAGTAAACATTCCTATGAGTGATGCATTATCTTCGTGTTCTCTTTCAGCATTGATAGATGCTTGCATGCGAAGCTTGGCTTTACCTTGAGATATTTTATGAATAGTTTGGGACAACAATGTCCCATCCATGTTACCTACTTCATCTAATCCCATAGGTATGTTATGTAAACCTAAAAACCTACCTGTTAATGCATTGTTAGTCGTTTCTAATACAGACAAGTGTTTAGGATGCCCCCATATACTTAAAGCTGAATACAAAGCACCCGTCTTGCCTGCACCTGTATCTCCTGTCAAAGATATACTTACCCCTGAAGTAGAAGTGTAAGGCATTAAAGCTGAACCAAAGCCTGCCAACATAACAAAAGCATGCAACTCTAGTCCTGGTTGATTTAACTTATTCATAACTTCTTTCCATTTATTAAAGTCACCACCTCTTTCTAAGTGCCGTGATATGTTATGACATAATGCAGATGTAGGACTACTTACTTCTTCTCCATTTCTTTTTATTTCTATCTCTCCTATAACAAACGCATCTTCGTTAGGAGTCCAACCCATTTGAGTTCTCATTCTTGATGCAGCTTTGTCAGCTTGTAAATATGTACCCCATGCTACTAAGTAATCCATAATAAGTTTCCATTGATTGTTTTTAGGGTTAAATAACACCCCGTTTTTTGATACCAACTTTCGTAGTTCATTACCATCGTATATTATACTAAACGGTATATAAAATTCTGCAGGTTCATCGTGAGGTGGGTCCATCTTCATAAGCATGCAGTTACCTTCATGTGAACTAATAACTCTCTTCAGTGAATAAAAATCATAAGTAGAAACAAGTTGTGTCTTCTGTTCTACTAACTGCCCATTCTCGTCATAGACTGGTGCAGGTTTAAAGTATATACCACCACTCTGACCTCTATAAAATCCCTCTCGTTCTATCTCTGAGGGAAGTCCTTGTAGACTGGTAGTTACCGAAGGTACTCCGTTAGGTAATATTTCTTTTTTAGTTACTATAGGATTTCTAGTAGTAGGAGCAGGAACAAATACTTTGCCTAATACTAAAGGGTTAGTAATCTTCCCTTGATGTGGACACTGTTCGCATACCCCAGGATTAAGATTATCAAAGACAGTGCATGATTGAGGTTTATCTTGTGTTTGATTAGCTTTTCTTTCAGTACCTTCTTTAGTATATCCAGGGTAATCTTGAGATAATCCATGTATCGCTGTGTCTCTATCTATACAATGTTGTGCTATTGATAACCCTGCGTACCACAAAGGTTCTGGTAAAGATGTTCTATTCCTAATGATGTGTCTTATCTGTAAACAACCCTCAGTTGATTCTTCGTCTAAACTTTTAGTAGCTAGTGTATCAAACTTAGAGGAATAGTTATCCACACCGTTAAGTTTACGAGATACTTCTGATAGTTTAGTTTTTACTATCTCTTCTAAAGGCATAACGACTTCGCCTAAAAACTGTTTGAACATACTAAACTGATATACTTGAGTAGTTTGGTCAAGTATTTTAGTAGGGGTTGGGGGGTTAGACTTAAAGTTTAATGTATCTGGGCATCTAAGTATTCGAGCTTTGTCTGCCGTAACGGCAGGGTCAATGTTAAGTCCACTACTTAAACACAACTGTTTAAATTTTTCTGCATAGAGTTTCCACTCTTGCACTGGAACATCTTGGTCAAGCATCCAGTAAGCATGTATACCATTACCGCTATCGACAGTAACTGGCGGTGGTAATTCTTGTGATTGTATAAATTTTTCTAACGCGTCTAACGCTTCCTGTTTACTATCGAAGTCTTTAGTTTCTCCTACGTCTAAATCTACAAAGAAAGACTTAAGGTACTTAGAGTTTTTTCTACTATGTCCATCAAAGCTTGCCATGCCAATAAATACATGATTATCTTCTTTTTTATCTTCTATAGTAGAAACTAACTCCTCTATGGATTCAACAAAGATATGACGCATATGAGCCCCTTCACCCGAGGGTAGAACAGCGACACAATAGGTACCTGATGTAGGTAATAAGTTTTTATAGAAGTCTAGACTCATAAGATAGGTCTAACTTCAGATTCTACAAATACTTTTGCACTAGCTAGATTATCAGCGGGTAATACACCATCTGCTAACCCTTGCTCAATTATATTTATAAATTTTTTTACCTTTATAATATTTCGTTGTCTTATGTCTCCACCTCTAAACCACGTATGCAAAGTCATACGAGATACACCTAATCCTTCAGCTACATATTTAATTGCTAAATTTGCTTTAATACACGCTCTAGCTAATTTAACTCCATCTTTAGATTCATTAGCTTTGTCTAATCCTAATATAAATCTTTCACTTAATGGTCGTGGCATTATTTATTCCTCCATTTATCTACTATTTTTTTAGCATCTTCTGCTTCTTGTGATGTTTTAGTTATTACTTTATCTTCTGTAGTTGCTTCAAACGCTTCAAACTTAACTGCTTCTTTTTCAGTCGTAATGTCTGGTTGATAAACAGTTAACTTAATAGCGTTGTGAGCTGCTTGATTTTCACCTTGGTTTTTCACGGTATCTAAATCATAATCTTCAACTGCATCTACAGGAGAAAATAAAGCTCTTGGTTTTTGAGAGTTAGGGTCAAATTGCATTTTAGTCACAATCCTACCTGCACTTACATTATTATCTGCAAGCATTTGAATGTATGGTTTGAAAGGCCATTTACCTTTTTCTTCTTTTCCAAAACAAGAGTTAGAAGGAAGAACTAATTCTAAAATATCTCCACTTGGGTTATTAGCTAAAACTAAAGCCACTCTCCAAGATATTCTACAAGAAGTTCCTACACCTCCATGGCCAGAGCCTCGCACACTGTGTGGACACGTATGACAAGACTCGGCTTGAGGTCTCCTTACTTCTTCATCTGGTTTATTGGAATTGTTAGACCAACATACAGGACTCACTTTCTTCCCCTCTTCATACGAATCTTCATAATACACCCTAGACGGAGTATGTGCCATCTTGACTATTATTATATTCATGATATAAGAGTCAGCCGTACTTACCTCTTTACCCCCAACTATTTTTCTAAACTTACCTCCTCTCAATGAAATACGTTTAGTCTGATTAGAGAAATTACTCTGTGATACTGCAATAGTATCTTCATCTAATCCTATGTTAGGGTTTTTTTCTAGTATGGCTTTGAGTTTATCCATAAGCTTTTATTTTGCTCCCCACTTACTTACAATGTCGGCAATGTCTTTACTACCGTCATCAGTGGGTTGAGTCTTAACAACTTCTGGTTCAGGTACAACTTCAGCTACTTTTGGTTCAGGTACTATTCCACCTTCTTCAAAAATCTCTGCTGCTGTTTCCTTCTCAGCATGTACATAGCCTGTAGTTTCTTCAAAGCCAAAACGTCCAGCTCCTTCAGACCCTTCGACTAGTGCAATAACTTGTACTGCTCTAAGACGTAAGGCAACACCTGCTCCTACTGTCGGAGTAAAGTACGGAGATACAGAAGCATTTACGCGTACTTCTGAGCCTCCCCATATATTACTTCCTACCATCGTATTACCTTTGGCATCAAAGAGTGCAGGTTTATACATTGCTTTAGATTTGAATTTAAAAATAACATTTCCAGTAGCTTGACCATTATCATCAAGCTCGTCTTGGTATGGGGGATTTGCTGTTTTTAATTCTTTCTTTTTTTGCTTCTTCATTTCAGATTGTAAATTCTCTGAAAAAACTTCATTGATTGTATCAACAATAGGTTTTGCATCATCCTTAGATAATACAAGATTTACTTTATACTCACCTTCTGTTGAAAATTTAGTATCTGGTTTTGATAACCAAGGATACAAAGCTACTCCCGTAGGGGTAGTTACTAAAGTTGGCTGTTGTGCCATAATTATTTCTCCTATTTACTGGTTGGTTTACGTACTACAATATTGAACTCTCTCATGGAACTAATTCCTGGAGGTAGTCCTTCTTCGGTGCGACTAGATAAAAACTCTTTAAAGTTTGATTGGTGTATGCGTTGTTGTAATAACTCTACGGCCTTGTTATCTAACACAAAGTCTTTAAAATTAGTCCAATCAGAACATACATAATTTTCTTTTAAAGTTTTAATAACCGTACCACTTGAAGTCTTGATGCTATCTGCACCTACTTCATTACAAGAGTGAAGCATCACTTGTTCTAATTGAGCAAGCTCGGCTTTTAGCTCTTGGTCTTTTTTTTGAAACTCTCTAGCACGTCTGTCTTTATCGTTTCGAATCGTTATATAAGCATTAACTACTTCATCTAACGGAATCTTATCGTTGTTGACAGGTTGTTCTAGAACTTCTTCTACTGAATCGTTCATGAATCTAACTCCTCGCGATATAAATCAACTAATTTAGTATGCGCATCTACCTTACCTTGTAGCATTGCATACAGCCTTTTTTCAACATCAGAACCTTGTAGATGAACAACTGTCATTTTGTTCTTTTGTCCTACCCTATCCATCCTAGCAATACACTGTAAATAAACCTCTACACTCATAACAGGAGACCAAAACACAACTGTGTCTGCTTTAGTCAATGTCACTCCGTGAGATGCTGATTGTGGTTGTATTACCAAAACTCTAGGTTCATCCTGAGTTTGAAACTTGTTTATGATGCTTGCCCTTTCAGTGGCAGAGACAGCACCATTAATAACTGAATTTGTAATTTTTTTAGAAATAAGAAACTCTGATAAAAATTCTATCGTATGTCTGTAAGGAACAAACAAAAGAATCTTATGGTCAGTATCATCTAATACTTCAAGTAATGCGTTTAGTCTAGGTGAAACATCAAACTTAATAGTCTCATGCTCGTCTGTATAAACTGCACCACCAGAGATTTGTAAAAGTTTATTCATTCCTGCTGCAGCGTTTACTGCGGTAACTGATTCATCTCCTGTAGCTATAATCATTTGAGTCTTTAATTGTTTGTAGTATTTTTCTACTTGTTTAGTCAAAGGTACAACTCTTGTTTGATACATAACTTCAGGTAAATCTAGACACTGATCTTTAGCAAATCTTATAGCAGGTTGTAAAGCTTTAAATACAGAATCTTTTGCATTAGGTCTTGGTAGCCATTTAAATCTAGAGATTTGATACATTACTTTTTCTCTCCACGCAGCTGATAATCTAGGAACTCTATCAGGGCAAATTAACTTACCAAGTCCAAAAGCGTCCATCGGTGATTGTGATGCAGGTGTGCCTGTCATCATCCATATTCTTGTGTTAGGGCTAAGTATTTTATTTAAGGTCTTCCATCTTACTGTAGTGTGAGATTTATATGCGTTGCATTCATCAACTATTATTAAATCAAAGTTTGCTTTTTTTATATCGTCTTTAACAATATTAACTCCATCATAATTAATAATAGTAAAATCATAGTCACCCTCAATAATTGTTTTTCTTTTGTGTGCGGGTCCATAACAAACAACAGCACTTCTATGCATACAAGTATTAAATACATCTCCCTGCCATGCAGAATACATAATAGATAGAGGGCATATAATTAATACTTTCTTAATCTTACCTTGTGTCATTAAATAATCAGCAGCCCACAATGCAGAAGAAGTTTTACCTGTACCAGCTTCATTAAAACAAAAAGCTTTTTCATTGATACTTAAAAATTCTGCGGTAGTAGCTTGATGGTCAAAAGGTTTATATAGACCTGGATATTTGTAGTCTCTACGAATGGGGGAAGGTAAATTATTTTTGAGTCGTACAAGTTTATTTAGTTTAGTCATCTCTTCTAAACCCCAATAAACTAATAGATTGGACACACCGTTTTGTGAATCTAATATTTCACTTTGCTCTATATTATCTATAATTGTGTTACTTAATTCTATAGGCAAAGCAAGTTTAACTGCTTTATCTTTAACTAATTCCATAACTTCCTAACTTAATGTTTCACTTAACTGGATAACTACTATACACCCTAAACTAAAAATAGGTCAAGTTTTTTTTCTTTTTTTCTTAACTATTTTCTTTTTTCTTTCTCTAGTGCTTGTTTCTGATACTAATTTTCTTGCAGAGTTTCTTTTAAATGAACGATTTTTAGATTTAGATTGTACAGTTACTCCGTGTGAATTCTTTCCACCTTTAGATAAGGCTCTTTTATGAGCAATGTCTTTTCCTTCTCTTTTATCTGCTTTACCATTACCATTTTTATCTGGACTTGTTGCGTCCATTTTTCTACGAGCTCTAGCTCTAGTTGCTCTAGCTTTTTTCTCGTTACGTTTTTTTTCTAATTCCCATTCTCTTTTGTAAGGTCTGGGACTTTTTGTATATGCCATTTTTAGCTACCTTTTTACACCATCGTATAAATTCTCTGACTGTTAAGTCATGTCTAAAAGAGTTTACCGCTCTGCAAACTAATTGAACGTTCTCTATATTATACTCTCCTCCTGCAATTATTCTATCTATACTTGCGTTAGTTTTTATGTATAATCCTCTTACTTTTTTGCAAGTTAGTCTTTCACCTGACAATGCACATTTTCCATTTTGTCTATATAAAAGTTCAACTAACTGTTCAGCAGTAAGGTCACCTTTTTTCTTTGATAATAAATGTTTAAAATATAAATTCCAATTACCTGACAGTCTTATATATTTTTTATTTGCTTTATTAATTTTTCCACATTGAGCTGAACAACATAAGTATTTAGGGTGGTGAGTCATAAACTCTTTACTACATACTATGCAGTTAACTTTATACATTAGGTTGGAAAAAATTTAGGTCGATGAAATTCACAACTATCTACTGAACACCATCCACACAAAGGAGTAGGATTAGCATCCCATTGATTATAATCATAACTTGTCTCTAATCTTTTTAAAGGTTGTTCAAAAGATTTCCATAATTTATCTATATCTTTTCTATGGTATTCTTCTGTCAAGAAACTATTTTTTAATACAAATAATAATCCAGCTTTTATTTTAACCACTTCAGGCATATGAGTAAATAACATTATAGCCATTAATTTTAATTGTTTAGGGTCAGGATATTTATTACTACCTGTTTTGTAATCTACTATATATGCATCAGAACCATCAACAATAACTAAATCTGCTATACCTCTAACCCATCTATTTTTATCATTAAAATCGCAGGGTTCTTTATTGTATGTCAATGCCATTTCATATTCACACAACTTATCTCCTTTTATTGCTATCAAAGAGTCTACCATTCCTTTAAAACGTTGATAATTTTTAGCTAGTTTAACACCATCTCTTACATAGTTTTCTAATGCTGCGTGTACTTCTTTACCATATATCATGGCTTCATTTTCTTTTACCGTATAATTTTTAAGTACCCGTATTTCATGGTACTGTTTTGGACAATTTTGATATTGTTTGAGTGATGAGTAACTCCACGTAAAGTCTGCCATATTAATACTTTACAGTGCCTGTTCTCATATCTATAGATTTAATTAATGTATCTTTAGGAAGATTTATGTACTCTTGAAGTAAACATTTAGAAGCTTTAGCATCAGGTCGATGAAGTGACATCCACAAATGAGCAATCTTGCACGACTCAAAGTTACCCTGATACTCCCATTTATCCACCGTAGAGCTAGTGCTAATAACTAATACAAATGCAAATTCAATCATTACCAAAATACCTCCAAGTCTCCGTTGCGTCTTACAGTATGTCCTTGTAATGTAATTCTATACTCATTAGGTATATATTCTTTTAGCCCTGCTATACGATGTACAGTCTCACCATTATGTATAACTAAGTTTCTTTCATTATACTCTAGGTACTGTGGTAAATGAAACTGATCTATATAATCCATACCTCCTCCTGATACAGGAAGTCTTATCGGTAATGTAAAAGCATATGTATCTTGACCCTCTAACTCTAAAGTTGCATGTGGATAATCCTGATGCCACTTTCCTGCTATAGATAAAAATTTAGAATCAGAAGGAAAAATATGAAATCCAGGTAATGCTAAATCATGGGCTAGATAAAGTTCCTCATTAAATACTTGCTTTAAAACCTTTAACATTTCTTCATAAAGCTCTTCAAATTCACCTAGTAATATATCATTTTGCCATCGAGAGTCTTTGTAATATGCATCGGTTTTACCATCAAGATAAGCACTGCGGCCTAAAGTAAAGAATGGATATTCAGTTGACCTCGAAATCCATATCTCTCTTAAACTTAATACTTTATTAACTATATCAAAAGTATCTATGTCTGTAGGTATTGATGTAAATCCTAAATCAGGCGAATCTTCCCATTCAATTTCTATATCCATCAGTTACTCCATTTAGCTTGCCCTAAAATGTGTTTAATAACATCTACTGTCCATCCATTACCTAACATCTTGTATCGCTGTGTATTAGATACTCCCTCGGTATAGTTATCTGGGACAGTTTGTAAGCGCTCACACTCAACACACGTTAATTTTCTGTAAGTTGGGTGTTCATATCTCATGTAATCATAGTTAGCAGCAGTCAAACAATTACTTTTATCTTTCATATTTCTACCACGTCGTGTTTTACTTGAAGGAAAAGTTGCATCAAAACAATCTCCATCTTTTATTTCTGTGTATCCTTTTTTAGTTGCCTCTGCAATAACTAACACATTATCTTTCTGTACTGTAGTTAATGAATTAGTTTTCTCATCAGGTCTCATTTCTAATTGTTGTTTTATAGAACCATCCTCTTCATATCTTCCTCTTATTGCTCCTCCGACTATAAGCATATTTCCATTGCCTGCAGTCCCACCACTTTGAGCAGTAAGAGAGATTCCTTTTCCCTCAGGTGAATATATTCTATCTCCTTGTCCACCTTTGTTAACTGTTCCTACTTGTACAGAACCCAACATAACAAGCTGTCTTCTAGATTTAGTTTTATATTGTTTCCAATTAGCACCTTTATAATAATTAGCGTCTAAGCAATATGATTTATCTCTGTCAACACTTGGTATTTGATATAAGCCTGTTTTTCCACCTTGTCCACCACCATTAGCCATTAATGATTGTGATTTGTCATCAGTAGAATAAATGCGTGTTGCTTGTGCGGGTTTATTTCCTACGTACCCAACACAACCTTTTTCTTTACCATTTAATTTTACATATGGTTCGGTGTATTCATTTTCTGTTTCATATTGCAATATATCTTTTAATAAAATATTTTTATCTTCAGGCTGCGTTATGTTAGGGATGTTAGTCCAGTACAATCTGACTCTGTTCTGTGCAGACAGTAGTGAACTATTTATCATGATAGGTTCTACACCTAAATCTTTAGTGATGATTGCTTGGAATTCTTTCTTCATCCTTACGTTTTCTAGTAAAAAGTATTTAGGTTTAGTCTCTTTAAGTAATCTAACAAACTCAAAATACAATGCACTACGAGGGTCTTTGAAGTTTAGCTGCTTGCCCGCAAAAGAAAATCCTTGGCAAGGTGAGCCCCCTATCATAAGGTCTATCTTATCTAACTTTGTACCATCAACTTTAGTTACATCACCTATGTGTATGGTATTAGGATAGTTTTTCTTAGCAATTTCCATTGCATATTTATCTACTTCAGAAGCATAGTATTTATTTACTTTTACTCCTAGTCTATCTAATGTTATTTGACCACAACTCATTCCATCAAATAGGCTTAACACATTTATCTTAGCAGTCTCCATAGTTTTTAGCATACGCTCCTTCGCAAGTTATCGGACAATCTTTAGCCCAGTCTGGCGGCTTAGACATTTCTTCCATTATATAATTTAAAGCTTCATCCTTTTCTTTCTCTGATGCTACACATACAATAGCGTCATGTACTGTTAACACAGGTCTATATTTGTGGCTGATAGCGACCATCTGCTCACCAATAATAATGCGAGCCAATGCTTGAACCACATTCTCAACTATTGAACCTCCCCATGTACCTACCTTACCTCTCCTACTTTTATATACATATCCTCCCTTTAATTCAGAGGTGTCCCACTCTAGTTCAGGATAATATATGTATAACCCATTAGGTAACTTTAATCCTTTAGGTGTAACTAATACTGCTTCTTTTTGTCCTATATAATATTCAGGTTTATCTTCAGGCCATGACGCAATGTCTGCCAAAGCACCATCACAATCTCGCCACAGCTGAACTACTTTATCGTTTAACTCTCTGTATAAATTAACTAATCGTTGACACTCAGTCTCGGATAAATCTGCACCTCCAAGTTTTAGTACGTTCTGCAGCTTCATCGCACCTGTGCCATACCCTAATCCGAGAATACAAGTCTTACCAACAAACCTTTCTATCTTATCTGCTTTAGTTAACTTACGGTTGTATACCTTACTCGCAAACTCTAGGTAAACATCTCGCCCTTCTCTAAACCATTGAGTAACATCTTCTTGCCCTGCTAACCAAACTAATACTCGTGCCTCTATCTGTGAACTATCTACATTCATAATAACACTATCATCTGGTGGGATCAAGGCTTGCTTCAACGCTTTCTTCTTTGCATCTCTTGATGGTAAGTTTTGAAAGTTAACTTTGTCTGAACCTGACCAACGCCCCGTGTGTGCTCCATAATATTTTAAAGGAATAGGTAACATGCCTTTATTCCTAGCACCAATGCCTATAAAACGTTCTATTCTTGATTCTTCTATAGTAGATTTTGTACCAAGACGTACGGCACAAAGGTCTTGAATGAAAGGGTCTTCATGTTGTTGTAAATTAATAAACCCTTCATCTGTTTTAGCTAAAGCATACGTTTGTTTACCTGTTACAGGAGATTCTTTTAAAGGTGTGTTTACTCCCAACTCTTCTAACAACTCAGCAAACTGATTATTACTTGCTAATTTCTTTCTAACTTCTTCCTCACTATCACATTTAAGTTTTGCTTTTAACCCTGATAGTAACCCTTCTTTTTCTTTTTTTACTTCATCAAGTCTTTCTAATAATAATGCATCATCAACTTGTAATAAAGGTTGAGTAAACATTCTTATAGTTAAATCAATAAGTTTTAATTCTCCAGGAGGAAAGTTTTGTATGATTATATTAAATAAACTATAGGTTAACTCCGTATCGTTTTTACAGTATTCACCATACCTATGAAGTTCATAAGGTTGAAAGTCCTCTAATCGTTTACCTTTCGCATCGAGAACTTCTGTTCCTTTTGCCCCCAGATTATAACGTTCAGCTAATGCTTTAAGTGAGCCGCCCGCATTTGTTCCGTGCAATGCTCTAGCAATACAAAGAGTATCAAAATAAACTTTAGGTATTATATTAAATACCCATGCTAAGATAGCCCCATCAAACATCATATTGTGACACACTAACGAGGCCCTATCCCAGGCAATAGTGTTTAGCACATCTTGAAGTTCCTCTCGTGTTCCTGTATACCACTTTGTCTTACTATCATTAATCTTTATAGATAGACCTATGACTTGGAACATAGGAGATTTTATATATTCTTCTGTAGTTAACTTATTAAGACCATAGCCTGTATCATAAAATGTTTCAAAATCAATCGTTATTAGATTCAAGTTTTTCCTTTCGTTTTTGATTTTTACACAACCCTTTTAAATCTCTTGTATGTGTACACCACCACTTTTTATAAAAAAATTTCGCAGGGCTTCCACATACATGACACACTCTTTTAGTTTTATTATAGTTTGTTGGCATAAAGCATATGCTCGTCTCGACACTCAGCTGAACACCATCGTCTTTTATCTTTTACAGGTTTACTACACCAAATACACTTCCCACTATCATTTTCCTCAACAGATATATCAACGCTTTTTAATGTGGCATCTAACTGTTTCTGTACCTCATCGTTGGCTATATCTATTTCATCAGACATTAATATATTCCTTTACCCCACGGAGTAGATTTTATTCTTTGTTTATCTGTCATTTTAGGTGGTAGTTTTAACAGTCCATCTTTTTCCCATCTTTCCAATATTGAAACTGCACACCCTGCATACTGAGCTACTCGTGCTCTCGGTGCTTTGGGTTTTAACGTCATATAATCTTTCGCTCTTCGTAACATTGTTTCTTTGTCTTCCTTTGAATATGGCACTCACTATCCTTTCATTATAAATTACTCACTATCACAAGGTAGGTAGAAACTGGCGACGCACGTAGCTTCAGTCGTCGCAATGTCCACCTACACAAAACTTACCATTTAATATCTCTTGTGCTAAATCATCACTTACTACTTTACGTTCAGCATCATCAATATGTTTTTCTACTTCTTTTAATTCATCTGATTTTAATAATATATCAATCTCATCTATGATAGCTTGAGCATCGTCTGCATGAGTATCACCTATTGCGTGTTCATTAAGCACTTTGATATGACCAGATAAAAGACTTCTAACTCTTTTAAATAAATCTGCACTCATCTGATTTCCTTATATATTGTTTTTGTTAGTAGTAATAAAACACTCTAGCATATCAATATTTGATTCGTCAATAACCAATGCTTGCCCTTTGGCGTGGCTAATATCATTGAGATGTTTCTTCTGTAAAGCAGTAGGTTTATTACCACCACTCTTACACTCTATTCCTATAAATCTGCCGCAATAACATACTAATATATCAGGCACTCCACTTGCACCATAACCACCTGTCGATGGCATACAATAATAACAATTTAATTTTTTTAATATCGCCTTCACTTTCATTTTAACTTTCTTCTCGTTTGCCACTTTCTATTTCCTTTAACTGTTTGTCGGTCATCACTATTATATAAGTGTCAGTATAAACCCTCCACCCTATATCTTGGAAGTCAGATTCACCATCATCTAGATACTGGTGATGCACGTAGAAATCAGCTTCAGAATAGTTTTCTAGCCAAAATTTTATTGGAGTGCTTATGGCATTTATCATGGTAAGTTTTAAATGTAGCCATGCAGGTAAGTCTTCAGAAGAAATAAATCTTGTAGTGTTTAAGTTAATATAAATTTTGTAGCGTGGGAATTGTCGAAGGGTGTCGACGGAATCGATTTGCATCAAAACCATACGACACCCTTCATTATTACTATTGAAGTGAGTAACAGGAGAAAGTTTTACATCTTCTCCTCCAATACTTGAGTTTCTGTCTCTGTAGTGCATTCATCACCTTTTGCAATTAGCAACCAATATATAGAGAACGGATTAGATGATTGTTGTTCACTATAAATTTTTGCTTTGTATAAAACACCCAACTCTTCAATCCAAGTTAGATAGCTACTGTTAATCCAATACTCGTCAATAATCTGAAAAGAATAGTTATCATTTTCTTTCTCTTCCAAAGTAATTTTAAGCATTGTGAGTATAGAGTGTATATCATCATAAGACTTATAATCTTCTATACCTTGAATGACTTCTGTATCTTGTAGTTTCCAATACTGTCTATCACCATGCTTATCATATTTTTCATCATGTACATAAGTACCTGCTATCACAGTTTCAGTACAAGCGTTTATACCAAAAGCATAAAATCCATTCTTTGTTTCAGAGTCCACTATTTCTTTAGCAGACTCATAAGTCTCGCATAATTTTTTACCTTTGTCTATAAACTCATTAAAGAATTTATCAAATTCGTGAGCTATAGGTTTTTTATCTCCATACACATTATCAATAAGTGCAAGCATAGAGTCTCTTCCCTCATAACTATCAAGTAAAGATTTTTGATGAGATTTAGATTTATCGTGCATACTTGTAAGAGCTTTACCATCAACTTGATAATGACCTTTAGTAGTCGTTGCATCTATCAGGTGGTCATAAGCACTTGCAAAGTTAATATCTTTCTTATGGATAGTTTTAATTATCTGAGATATTTTTACAGAAGATATTGTTTTCCTGTCCCAAGAGTTTCTACCTCTCTCTTTGACTGTTGCTCTGTAATGAAAAGAATACCTGTCATTTGGTGTATCATAAAATACTAATGCAGTAGGTAGACCTCGATGACTTACCATAAAACAATCCATGATATTACAATTGTTTACGCTTGATTCTGATGGATTATTCACACCATATCTATATTGATATTTACCATCATATTCGTGCGATGATATTGGTTGTACAGAACTTACCTTAAGTTCAAAGACTAGATAGAGTTCTTGTATCAGAGGATAAACTTTTGCATTTTTTATCTGTTCCTCCAACTCTTTAGTATATAGTTCTGGTTCAATACAATCTTTTATATTCATAGTTTTTCCTTATAGTTTAATTTATACATTGTCCCAAGACACTGCTGCGTGACCAGGACGGCTTGTAAAGTCTCTCTCTTTGTTTTGAGTAACAACCCACAAAGTCGGTGTTGGTATATCCCAACTTATCTCATCTTCACTTTCCACATAACCATCAGTAAATACAATGATAGCTTCAGGCTTTATGTTGTGTTCGACTAGATACTTACTTACGCATGACACCCTAGTACCCCCACCCCCATCAGGTTTAAGTAAGTCTCGAATTTGTTGGTAGTCACCTTTGTTAAACACTTGCTCTTTGGCAACTTCATAGTCCCACCAAAGCACTCGTATTTTTTCAGGAGTTACTGTATCGCATATAGATACAATCTCGCTACCAAACTCTGCCAACTCTTTCTCTCCAATAGACGCACTCGTATCAATAGCAAGTACCAACTCCCCAATCGTTTCGTTCTCCATAGATGGTAGGTACAGGTCGTTTGCCATCATGCGTTTGTTAAACTTACGCCATGTATACTCATCGCTACCCCTGATTGCCGATTGTATAAAATCTCTCAAGACATCTCGCCAATCAATCTTAGGTTCAAACAACTCTTCAATGGCTCTTGGTATTTTGTTACCAAACTTCCCTGCAAAAATAGCACCCTCTTTCAAAGCATTCTCAACTTTTTGTTTTATCTCTTTGAGTTCTTTAGGAGTTTTTTTGGTGTCTGCAAAGTTATGTTCGTCTAGAGTCTTTAAACTATCAGACGAAACTCCTTTACCCGTAGAAGTGTTGCCGTTCGATCTTGCGTCAGAATTGTCGACACCTTTCGACAACTGTTGTTCAAGGTCATCATACACTTCCTTGACACTCCAATTGTGATACTTGTCTTCATACAATCCACCCTTCGGCAGCGTACATAAGTTCTTGTCTTTGAGATGGACAATGACATCGTTGACAACATAATCTGCACAAGCATTCATAAGCATAGGGTTCGCTTGAAACAATGTTTTGAATCTGTCAACATGATTGAGTGCAATGTGTAAGTTCTCATGTAATACCAATGCTCTCAACTCAGAGTCATTTAGTGACTCAATAAACTTTCTACCATAGTATTTATTGATACCATCTGTATACGCTGTTGGTATGTCATCTTTAACTTCTGATTTACCCATCATGATAATGCCTGAATACAAGGCAGTCTCTTGATGTTTCATCAAGGCCACGTGTGCTCTCTTGAGTCTTTGGCTCTCGTTGTAATTCTTCATAGTTTTCTCCTAGAATAAGTAATGATTTTCTTTTGCCCACTTTGCAATCTCAGGATTATTCCTTGCTATCTTTACAGTCTTAGAGTTTAGTGTAATCATAGAAAAGAAAACGGCTTGCATCTCATTACTTTCTATACGATTGAGATACTTCATAAAGGAAGTTAGTGTAGCCGAGTTATCCATCTTGTCCACTGCTTGGAACATAAGCATCAACTGAGCAGATTTCTGTTCAGGTATCTTTGCCGACATAGGACTTGTAATAATATCTGTAAAGACTGGAAGGTCTTTCTCTAGTCTCAAGAATGCACTGAAATCAACACTTGCACTTTGTCCAATCGTACCACTCAATGCACACATGGTAGCGTTATCCCCTAGCTTTTCATGGTTCTCAACAATCACCGAACACTTATCCAACGAACGAGGCGAGACAAACGACAACTGTTGTTTCTTTGGATTGAATATGTAAGGATTGTTTTCTTGTCCTTCATCGAGATAACTCGCCAAACATCTAGGGAACGTATGCACAAAGGCTCGGACTAGATGAGACACACTATTTTCAGTCGCCCATACAAGCCATTCATCAACACTAGGTTTTTCCATTCGCATAATACAAACTCTATTTCCTGAGTGAGCTAGCATACCATCACCTACTCCGTCTGATTGATTGTTAGAAGTACCAAATACTATTGAGCCTTCAGGCAATGGTGTATCACCAATAGTTCTTTCAAGCATAAGTCTAGTAAACATAACTTGTAACAACTTAGGTGCTTTCATAAACTCATCAAGTAGTATCACCTTAGGTTTGTTACTATCAAGTTTAAAGATAGTACCTACATAATGTTCTAGTGATTTAGTATCATGATTAGGTATGGTCATAGCTATGTCAGACATATCTTTGACAGGACAATCTACATAGATGTAGTCATACTTATCTCCCAAATCTGACTCCAACATTTTTAGCAATGAAGTTTTGCCGCACCCAGGTTCGCTTTGTATAATCGGTGTAATGGTTGTACCGATTGTTGGTATGATATTTCGTAGTTCTTTAATTGTTACTTTCATAGTTTTTCTCCGTAGTTAATTAAATTTAGATAGTATGTCATCTAGGTCAGTCTTTACTTTCTCTCTTACTGCGTCACTATCTCTCAATAGTTCCGTTGATACACCCGTGAGGGTTGTCTCAAGTTCATTGACAACTTGAGTTAGCTTTACGCTTTTCTCATTGTCAATAGGCTTGAAGTTCTTAATCGTATTAGCTAGTGCTTTTGCTCGATTAAATGTAGTGTCATAGATAGGACGTTTCTTAAAGATAGGGTTACCCTCTTTGTCTTTACCCTCATTGACACCACAACAATGACTCAGACTTTCTAGTACATCTGTAATTCTAGTAGTCTGTTCATCAATTACTTTATGCACTATCTCATCTGCTTGGTCTTGGTATTGAGACTTCAAATCATTCGCAATATCCTCTGACACTTGACATCTGAAATCATGACTAGGTACTTCTGCTACATATAATTTCATACCGAACTTTTGTCGAAGCGTGTCGACATCAGGATAATCATTACTATCAAACATATCCCCTTGCTTGAATGCCATGTCAGACACTAGGTTCTGGTAGTTAGTTAGGAAGTCTTCTACGGCAGTATTAAACTCACTCTCAAACTCATGATATTCTTTTTTAAACTTCTCAATATCAATAGTCGGTAGTAAATCTTGTGAGTTATTCCAACGATATGTACTTGTCTTTGCCCACTTGTAGATCAACTGACGTAGCTTTATTATCCTGTGATGTTTAGGGTTCTTAGCAAACAGATACTTGGTAAACATACCCATACCTGACTCTGCTTTTTTCATTGTAGTAACCTCATCTGAGATTCCCTTGTCTTGTTTGGTTGCCGTCCATACATTGACATCAACTGATACCAATACACTTGACGTAGCCAAAGACACAATGTGTTTCGGTTGTTCTAGTTCAAAGTTCATCATTACTTACCTCCTCTTGTTTAGGTTTTGTCGATACGTTTCGACGATGTCTGTCTGCAGTATCAAAGTTTGTACTTTCTATTTGATAATATGAAACAACTCTAGCTAACTCATACCCTTCGTTCTCATACCTAGTCTCGACATCACCCTCTTCCTCGCCAATTCTTATGTATGCCGCATGAATATAATCTTCATAATCCTTACCAATCATATCCATGAGAGCCGTGAAAGATTGTACCTCATCAAAACTGTCATACCACTTGACATTATCAAACTCTATGAGGATAGCATTGTTATCACTATCCATTCCCCCTCTCCACCACAAGTCTGATTCTTTCATAGCTTCGTACTCACCCGATTGGTCAATCATAGACATTGCATGTTGCGTGGTCGGACAGTTCCTCGCTTCGGCTAGAAATATAAACCACTTTTCTAGACTTTCCTCGTTGCGAGTAGGTTGTATTGCATAAATTACTTCGCTTCTATATCCCATTACTTTTTACCTCCTTTATCATCTAAGTTAATACAGAACATCGGTGGTTCTACTTTCACAAACACTCTACTGTTCGGACTTATAGATTCTAGTAGAAACCCTTTCTTTGCATGGCAGTGATACATTTTCTTAGGTTCAACCTGCAACATTATGTAAGTTAATGCCACTATCCATGCTACTGCTACACCAATCAAAAACGGTGGTAGATACTTAATCATTTTACTAACCCTCCTTTGTTGTTGATACCTTTCAATAAGCTCAAGTCAGTAATCAACATATAGTTCGACTTGTGCATAGGCACGACAGTATGTTTTTTACTCTGGGCAACTTTGTCGCCACAAGATAAACACACATCGTAGCCTATCGCTTTGCGTTTGATACTGTATTCAACACCACATGATTTGCATATAGGTTTGATTTTCATGAGCCAACTACCTCCTGTCGATACGCTTCGACAATCTTTGCTTTGGAAAACAAAAAGTCAACCATAGAACCTTGGCGAACTAATAGCTTCATGTCATTAGTATCCAACCATGTTTCGACAGGCTGCGTAGGCCTCGCTTGGGATTGGTGTTTAGATGTTGTAACACTATATTTATCTTTGTTACCGAACCACATAGTAGCATTTCGGTCATAGATATACATTGGGAAGTGATACCCGTACGAATACACAATGTATAGATGGATATGATTTTCAGAAAATGTATTAGCACCATTGAAAAGTCTTAGTCCATCAACGTATTCTGCAGCATCACAATTGTTGATTTTAGGTATACTCATATCAATATCTCCCTTACTAGATAGCCGAGGATAAATCCAATAGCTAGTCCGAGAAGATACCAATTGCGTTTCTTACGACGTACTTCAAATGTCTCATAACTCATAATAAACTCCTGTACTGATTAACTGAATATGTCGAAACGTGTCGACAAAACTTACGTAACTAAAAGTGATAAAGATGTAGACATAACGGAAAACTAGATGTAATGGCTAAGTCTCTATCACTATATATATTATCTCATAACTTGACATATAAGTCAATAGATACACCATTTAGTAAGTAAGATATTGACGTTGGTCTAACCCACGTAGTTACATATTGTTAGTCGGTGGACTCCCATCCCTGCTACGTAAGTATTTGTTTTCACTGACATAATACAAAAAGTTCACGGTTCTGTTTAGCCCTAAGTTTACTAATGTGAACTGGAACTGGACATATAGTAATATGTAAAGAGTTAGTAAGTCCCTGATGCTACAGGTAAGTTCTAAAGTTTCTATACTTATTATTATATTATTACTTTACTATCTACTACTGGTAGTTCCTAAGTTCCGTGTTTTTTTAAGGTTGTATCCTCGGTGCTATAAATTATTTCACCGCGTAATCGGTACTAACGATTACTTAAATATCAAAAACCATTCACTATCATACAAAACATGGAACTATGGAACTATCCAAGTTAATCAAACACTTAACATGGAACTTTCATAGGAACCACGTGCGATCAAAACGGAACTTAGCTGCAACGTCCCGGAACCCTCACTAACTATCAAAGATATAGCCACGTAGAAACTGGTCATCCCAAGTGGGTACGCTTTACATATTTTTAAGTTTACATATTGTCGAAGCGTGTCGACAAAACTCACCATCACACGCAAGGCCAAGAAACTGGTTAAAAACTGGCGACCCACGCAAGGCCAGAAATAATCTCACCATCACAGAAACTGGTGACAAATTGATCCACGTGGGCAAAACGGCAGCACAAAAAAAAGCCCACCGAAGTGGGCTTCAAGTTCCTAGAAAAGTTTATGAAAGTTTTTTCAAGTCTGCTATAAATTTCTTAGCAAGAGCTTCAAATTTATCAACGTCAATCATATCATTTTTATCATTGATACATTTTCTATTGAGACTTCCTGAGTAAGGCATATCAGGGGAACACCTATCAGGCTCGCCTAAAATATTCCATGCACAAGTCTCAACAAAATCTCTATCGGCTTTTGGTTTAGTTTCTGTCTCATCTTGAGTATCAAGAGCCTTAGCTTGATTTTGCCAATACTTGATTCTTTTTGCCCAAACATCTTTTCTGAATTTTCGGTTAATTTCTGAGACTACTTTTTTAACTGCCTTTAGTTTGCTACTAGGTTTAGTATTTGAAACCATAGTGTCAATGGTAAGATGAAAAAGTTTAGAAGTATCCTCTAATTTTTCTGCGTGTTTTTTGTCGACACGCTTCGACAATCCGTCAACCTCTTGATAATATCCGAGAGGGGATTTTTTTATCAAAGATAATTCATTAATCCATTCAATAGCAATTTGTCGCATGGTAACATCTATGAATTCAAGAGGAAGTGTCATTGGTGTTGCTTCATACCACTTGCCCTCTATTAGATTATCGTTCCATTCTTCAAAGATGCTACCTCTTTCTCCATCTGTAGAAACTAACGTTCCTGTTTGTGCTACTAAGTCTTTTGCTTCAATGTTACCAAGTGCTAGGTTTACTGCTTTTTTAGTAGTATTCATAATGAATCCTTATATAGTTTTTAAAGTATGACAAAGCGTTTTTCTCTTTACCATAGTATATATTATACTCTCATAATTGGTTATTACAATAGATACGCCAAATATATTTTCACTATCACAGGTAGCAAAACTGGCGATTTTCCCTTTATAATCAAAGACTTACTTTACATATCGTCGACACGCTTCGACGAATCCCACGCAGAAAAACCCCACTCCCCCCCACCCCACGCAAATAATTTTAGGAGTCTCACAGTCACTATTACACTGTGCAACACATAAATAATCCTAGTAATTTCAAATACCTACCCCCTTACTTTACAAATAGCTAAACAAAAAAAATTTCTACAAAAAATTCTCAAAACCCTGAATGAGTCTCAGTACCACATGAACAAAGGAATCCCGCTAGAATACGACTATGGAAAATATATCTTTATACATAGTGTTCTTATTAATGCTGTTTGGTTATTGCCTTGGGTTAGTTTATTAGTTATACTTCGGTCATAGCTGCAAATAAAACCAAAGGTGTAACAGCAAACACATGCAAGAACAAAACTCAGACAACAAAGTTATGGTGCCTCACATAGAGGAGGACATTGCATTACCTAAGAATGCACGTGAAGCTTTACCTGAAATGACTCCTGAAGAAGAACTTAGTATGCGGTCGAACACCGTCAAGCTTATCTCGGATTTAGCTGGGGAAAACATAGAGCCCACTAAAGAAAACATGGAAGAAGCTGAAGAGGTGGCAAAATCCATGATGAAAAATCCTGAGTTAAAACCTGATTTCGGCACTTACCCTAACGAAACGATAGCCTACCTTGCCGGCATGGTCTCGCAGACTAGCCATATGGTGGCTAAAGATTTGGCAGATATAAAGTTATCGGTACTTAATGGGCTACTTCAAGAAGCGTCGCTAGCTAAGAGTTCTCGAGAACGCATATCAGCATGGAAAGCAATTGGTGAAGTAGATGGGGTAGACGCATTTAAAAAGAAAACAGAGATTACACACATTAATAAGTCAGGGGAAGAACTTGAGAAAGAGTTACTACAGACTATTGAAGAGTTAAAAGGCAAAGTTATTGAAGGTGACCATGAGATAGTAGACGATGATTAGTCCTCAAGACTTAGACCTACTACAAAAAGCATTACCACATATGTCTGAAAGTGACAGGAAAAAGAATTTATTATTACTACAACAATACAAGAAAGAACTTACACAGAAAAAGGGGAAGGCACAATTTTTAGATTTTATAAAACACGTATATCCAGACTACAAAGTAGGAGCACATCATGCCAAGCTTGCTAAACTCTTTGAAGAAATCGCTCAGGGCAAACGCAAAAGAGTTATCGTTAACATTGCCCCTCGACATGGAAAGTCGGAGCTTATTTCCTATCTGGCGCCAGCCTGGTATTTGGGCAATCATCCTGCTAAAAAAGTTATCATGGCATCTCACACTGCTGATCTTGCGGTTAATTTTGGTCGTCGAGTCCGAAATCTTGTGGGTTCAGACCCGTATAAGGACATCTTCCCTGACATCAGTCTACAAGCGGATAGTAAATCTGCCTCGAGGTGGGGTACTAATTTTAATGGTGAGTATTTTGCTATTGGTGTTGGCGGTGCTCTTGCTGGTAGAGGTGCTGACCTTTTTATAATCGATGACCCACACTCTGAACAAGACGCAAAGCTGGGTAAAGGAGATGTTTTTCTTCCTGCTTGGGAGTGGTTTCAGTCTGGACCTTTGCAAAGGCTTATGCCTGGGGGGGCTATTATTGTGGTTATGACTCGATGGTCTAAATTAGACCTGACAGGACAGATAGTTAACCAAATGATAAAGAATGATGACGTGGATGACTGGGAAATAGTAGAGTTTCCAGCTATTTTAGAAGATAAACGTGGAGAAGAAGTACCGTTATGGCCAGAGTTCTGGCCCATAGAAGAATTACAGGCTAGACGAGCAGCTTTGGATGTAAGATATTGGAACGCTCAGTACTTACAAAACCCAACATCGGAAGAAGGTGCGTTAATTAAGCGAGAATGGTGGGAAATATGGGAAGAAGAAGAGCCACCAGCTTGTGAATTTATAATAATGACACTTGATGCTGCACAAGAAGCTAATAATAGAGCCGATTACAACGCATTAACTACTTGGGGTGTCTTTTTTAACGAAGAAACTAATAATTATAATATAATACTATTAAACGCAATAAAAGAACGGCTAGAATTTCCAGAATTAAAAGAACTTTGTATAGAAGAATATAAAGAACAAGAACCTGACGCTTTTATTGTAGAGAAAAAGTCAAACGGTGCTGCACTTTACCAAGAGTTTAGACGTATGGGTATACCTGTAGGAGAGTTTACCCCTGGAAAAGGACAAGACAAGATAAGTAGAGTAAATGCAGTGTCAGATTTGTTTAGTTCAGGCATAGTTTGGGCTCCAGATAGACGATGGGCTAAAGAAGTTATAGAAGAATGTAATGATTTTCCGTCGGGGGCTAATGATGACTTGGTGGATGCAACAACTCTAGCACTTGCTAGGTTTAGGCAGGGTGGATTTATTCGCTTGCCAAGTGACGAAGAAGATGATATACAGATGTTTAGAGGTCGTAACTACAAAAAACATTATGCGATGTAATTTAAGGAAAAATAATGGCAGATATAGATAAGGGATTATATGCAGCTCCAGTAGGAGTTGAAGAAATGGCTGAATCAGAAGAAGCTATTGAAATAGAAATAGAAGACCCAGAAAAAATTACAATTGGTATAGGCGATGATGAGATTGTTATAGACCCTGATGCTATGGCAGACGAAGAGTTTAATAAAAACTTAGCTGAAGACTTAGATGAACAATATATAGCAGAGTTATCTTCTGACTTGTTAGAGGATTTTTCTAATGACATAAACTCACGAAAAGATTGGCTAGAAACGTATGTTGATGGACTAGAATTACTAGGACTTAAAATAGAAGAACGTTCCGAACCATGGGAAGGTGCATGTGCTGTTTACCACCCGTTACTTTCTGAGGCATTAGTTAAATTCCAAGCTGAAACTATGATGGAGACTTTTCCAGCTGCAGGCCCTGTAAAAACTTCTATTATTGGTAAAGAAACAGACGAGTGTATTGAAGCAGCAGCTCGTGTGCAAGAGAATATGAACTACCAACTCATGGATAAAATGCCAGAGTACCGACCTGAACACGAAAGAATGTTATGGGGATTAGGTTTAGCAGGTAATGCATTTAAAAAAGTTTATTATGACCCAGCTTTAGAACGTCAAGTATCTATCTTTGTACCAGCTGAAGATATGGTAGTACCTTATGGTGCATCTAACTTAGAAACAGCTGAACGTGTAACGCATGTTATGCGTAAAACAAAACAAGAACTACATTATTTACAAGAAATGGGTTTTTACCGTGATACTGAACTAGGCGAGCCAAGCTATGACTTGGATGAGGTAGAAAAAAAGATAGCTGAACAGATGGGCTTTGATGCTACCAATGATGACCGATATAAAATATTAGAAATGAATGTTAACCTTGACTTAGAAGGTTATGAAGATAAAGATGGAAATAGAAAAACAGGAATAGCACTTCCTTATATAGTTACTATTGATAAAGGTACTACGGAGATTCTAGCTATTAGACGTAATTGGAATCAAGACGACAGTATGAAAAAGCGTAGAGAACATTTTGTTCATTATGGTTATATTCCAGGTTTTGGATTTTATTGCTTTGGTTTGATACACCTAATTGGTGGATTTTCAAAATCAGGCACAATGCTATTAAGACAGTTAGTAGACGCAGGTACATTATCAAATCTCCCAGGTGGTTTTAAAGCAAGAGGCTTACGTATTAAAGGTGATGATACACCGATTGGTCCAGCAGAATGGCGTGATGTAGACGCACCGTCTGGAACTATACGAGATAACCTAATGCCATTACCTTACAAAGAGCCTAGCCAAGTGCTTGCTGCTTTGATGGATAAAATTATTGATGAAGGTAGACGTTTTGCTTCTGCTGCAGATATGAAAGTATCTGATATGTCAGCCAACTCTCCAGTTGGTTCTACTCTTGCTATTCTTGAACGTACCCTCAAAGTAATGTCGGCAGTTAATGCTCGTATTTATTATGCAATGAAAAAAGAGTTTGGTCTACTTAAAACTTTAATAAGAGACTACACTGACCCTAATTATCAATATGACCCTTCAACAGGAACACCAGGAGCTAAACAAGCAGACTATGATAAGGTATCACTTATACCTGTAGCTGACCCAAATGCTGCAACCATGGCACAAAAAGTTGTGCAGTACCAAGCAGTGATGCAAATGGCTCAACAAAACCCTGATATATATGACTTACCAGAACTTAATCGTCAGATGTTAGATGTATTAGGAGTTAAAAACGCTGAAAAATTAATACCTAATGAAGATGATATTAAACAATTAGGTCCAGTAGCAGAAAATATGAATATTATTAATGGTAAGCCAGTTAAAGCATTTCTTGACCAAGACCATGAAGCACATATCGCAGTGCATATGGCGTTTGCCGAAGACCCTAAAATTAAACAATTAGTAGGGCAAAGTCAAAAAGCAGGAATGATTGTAGCAGCTATGGAATCGCATGTTGCAGAACATATTGCCTTCCAATATAGAATAGAAATAGAAAAACGATTAGGTGTACCACTTCCTCCAGCTGAAGAACCACTTCCAGTTGATATTGAGAATGAAGTAGCTAGGTTAACTGCAGCTGCTGCTAGAAAAGTATTACAAGATAATACTGTTGAAGCACAACAAGAAGAAAAACAAAAACAAGCAGAAGACCCAATCTTGCAAATGCAAAAAGAAGAACTACAAATTAAACAAGAAGAAGCTAAAGTTAAAGCACAAAAAACTATGGCTGATATTGCATTAGAAAAAGAAAAACTTGAGTTTGAAAAACAAAAAGCTATGACTGATGTACAACGTGATGTCATGCTTGAGCAAGCTAGAATTACTTCACAAGAAACTATTGTTGGAGCTCAAATAGGAGCTAAAGCAGAGATGGAGCAAAAACAAATTAATACTAAAGAAGTTTTAGAAGGAGCTAAATTAGGAGCGGCAGCAGTTAATAAACAAAAAGATATTAACCTGCGCGAAAAAGAATCTAGGTTACGTAATGAGACTACAGCACATGTGCAAAAGTTAAAAGACAAAACCGAGATAGAAGAAACCAAAGATGAGGATAACACTAACTAATATAAAGGATTAACATGGCAGAGAAAGAAACGCTTATGCTTTTATCAAGCCAGATAAAAGAAAGACGCAACGAAGTAACGGAAGACATGGCTAGAGGGGGTGCAGACCTTGGAGGTTATCAACATGCATGTGGACAGATTAGAGGATTTGATACAGTCCAAATGATGATTTCTGATATGCTAGTAGTGCACAAAAAAGAAGAAGAAGACTTTGAAAGTAGTCCTACGGACAATATAGTTAAGATGGATAAAGGGGATAAAAAATGAGTATAGACCCTAATATTGAAAGTGACTATCTTTTAGCTACACCGGATAAAACTATAGTAAACTCTGGTGGTAAGCCAATTAAAAAACCCAAAAACACAACTACCACAGAAGGTAAAAAAGTAAGTGAGGATGAAGCATTAGCTAAACTTACTACTCAACTTCCTGATGTTAAAGGCTATCGTATTTTATGTATGGTGCCTGAAGCAGATGAAAAGTATGAAAGTGGTCTTATTAAATCAGATTCTGTAAAACAAATACAAGAGCATTCAACAGTGGTTTTATTTGTTATGCAGCTAGGAGATTTAGCTTATCAAGATGAAGCTAGGTTTCCGTCAGGTGCTTGGTGTAAAGAAGGAGACTTCGTTATAACTCGTGCTTACGCAGGAACTAGAATTAAAATCCACGGGAAAGAATTCCGCATTATTAACGACGATACCGTAGAAGCAGTGGTCGATGACCCACGTGGCTACGAACGCGCATAGGAGATTAGCATGGCAGAAATAATTAATGAAATGCCCGACGAAGTAGAAGGTGAAGAACTTGAGGTAGATTTAAATAAAAAAGAATCTAAACCTGAAAAGTCTACTGCAGATGTAGAGCGAGTAGAACAACCTAAAAAAGCAGATGCGGAGTTAGAAATTGAAGAAGAAGATGATACTCCACCTGAAGACCAAGGCAAAGAACCTTTACCAAAAGAAATGGTAGAGGAGTTAGAAAAAGATACTTTAGAAGATTATTCTGAACGTGTTAAACAACGCATGTCTCAACTTAAAAAAGTGTGGCATGATGAAAGACGAGCTAAAGAAGAAGCAGCCCGTGAAAAAGAAGAAGCTATTGCTTACGCACAAAAAGTGTATGAGCAAAATAAAAAACTTCAAACTACGTTAAGCACAGGTGAAGAAGATTATATTAAGACATTAGTAAAATCGGCAGAAACTGAATTAAGTTTAGCTAAACGAGATTATCGTGAAGCTTATGATGCTGGTGATACAGAGAAAATAATTGAGGCACAAGGAGCAATGAATAGTGCTCAAATGAAATTATCTCAAGCTTCAGCATTGAAACCTCAATATACCTCTTCACAAACTTCTGAAAGTAGTGTAGAGTCTAATCAACAACCAGTACGTCCTCAAGTACCTCAACCAGACGCTAGAGCTCAGGCTTGGCAAGCAAAAAATACCTGGTTTGGTAAAGATGAAGAGATGACTTCATTAGCTTTAGGAGTACATGAAAGATTAGTTAGAAGTGGCATAAACCCTACTTCTGACGAATACTACCGTCGTATAGATGAAACGATGCAAAAACGATTCCCTGAGAACTTTGGGGATAATTCGTTGGAACCGGAGAAACCCGCCCAACGCAAACCTTCGAATGTAGTTGCACCGGCAACGCGAAGTACTGCGCCAAAAAAAGTACGCCTAAGTAAGACACAAGTTGCTTTTGCTAAAAAGCTTAAGTTAACACCGGAGCAATATGCACGAGAAATGATTAAATTGGAGAACGCAAATGGATAAGGTAAAAAGAGAATCAAGGGAAACAGAAGTAAGACAAGACGAATCGAAAAAATGGCAACCTGCCTCACTCCTTCCGGAGTTCACAAAACAACCGGGATGGGCGTATCGTTGGGTTAGAGTTTCTTTACTTAATGAAGCCGATAACATGAACGTCTCTTCAAAAATGCGTGAAGGCTGGGAACCGGTGAAGCATTCGGAACACCCAGAAGTCATAATACAGGCAGACCCCAATAGCCAATTTAAAGAAGGCATAGAAGTTGGAGGTCTATTACTTTGTAAAGCTCCTCAAGAAATGATGGACCAAAGAGCAGCACATGTTAATGAAAAAACACGTGCTCAGACTGAAGCAGTAGATGCGTCATACATGAATCAAAGCGACCCACGTATGCCTAAATTTGCTGAAGGTCAAGAAAATGGTCGAAGTTTTGGAAAGGGGAAAAAATAATTAGGAGAAACAATCATGGCAACTACAGCTACGCCCTATGGGCTTAAAGCAGTAAACCATATAGGCGGTACTCCGTACGCGGGTTCTACACGTCTATTACCGATTGCTTCTGGATTTGGTACTAACATATTTAATGGCTCTATTGTTAAAATAGCAGCCGCGGGAACTATTGAAGTTGTCACAGTTACAGGTAATGGAGGTGGCGGAGCAGCCGCATCATTCCCAGCTGGTACAATTGGTGTTTTTGTAGGTTGTACTTACACAGACCCTAGTCTCGGCACAGTAGTATTTAGGCAAAGTTTCCCAACAGGAACAGTTGCTGACGATATTCAAGCATATGTTATTGATGACCCAGATGTAATCTTTCAAGCACAAGCGGACGGTGCAGTGACACAAGCTGACTTAGGTCAGAACACTCACTTAGCAGCAGCACAATCTACAACTACAGGCGACACTACTACAGGTAACTCTACTTCTGCAGTAACAGCCACAACAAATACGACAAACACTTTTGCTTTCCGTATTGTTGACTTTGTAGATAGTCCAACTTCAACCGTGGGTGATGCATTTACCGACTTATTGATTAAATTCAATCCAGGTATGCACTCTTACACTAACGCAACTGGAATCTAATTAAGGAGAATATGATATGGCGATTTCAAGAGCCCAGCTCCTTAAGGAGCTATTACCAGGACTTAACGCTTTATTTGGTTTAGAGTATGAAAAATATGGCGAAGAGCATAAAGAACTTTATGAGACCGAGTCTTCAGACCGTTCTTTTGAAGAAGAAACAAAACTAGCTGGCTTTGCAGGTGCACCTCTGAAATCTGAAGGAGCAGCGATTGCGTATGACAACGCACAAGAAGCTTTTACAGCTAGGTACAATCACGTAACAATTGCTTTAGGATTCAGTTTAACTGAAGAAGCGGTTGAGGATAATCTATATGATAGTCTTTCAGCTCGTTATACTAAAGCTCTTGCTCGTTCAATGGCAAACACTAAGCAAGTTCGTGCAGCTAATGTTTTAAACAACGGCTTTAACGGTGCTTTCTTAGGTGGTGACAATCGTTCACTATTTGGTACAGCCGCTGGCGGTGCAGTTACTAACCACCCATTAGTTTCAGGTGGTACAAACAGTAACGTACAGGCAGTTGCAACAGACCTTAACGAAACAGCATTAGAAAACGCAGTGATTCAAATCGCAGCGTGGACCGATGAAAGAGGGTTATTGATTGCTGCTAAACCTCGTAAGTTGGTAATTCCACCAGGATTACAATTCGTTGCTACTCGTTTATTAGACACCCAACAGCGTGTTGGTACAGCTGATAACGACCTTAACGCATTGAGAAACAATGGTGCAATTCCAGAAGGTTACACAATCAATCACTATCTAACAGACGGTGATGCATATTTCTTAACAACCGACGTTCCTAACGGTATGAAGCATTTCGAAAGAACTCCGCTTACTACTTCTATGGACGGTGACTTCGACACAGGCAATGTTAGATACAAAGCTCGTGAAAGATACTCATTTGGTTGGTCAGATCCTCTCGGTATGTGGGGTTCACCAGGTGCTTAGTTTTATATAGTTCTAAGCTACCTCCTGAAAACCCGGCTCCTCTCTGTCGGGTTTTCTTTTATATAAGGTATAATAAGAGTAAATGATTAAGTGGATATTACTACTAAGTTTCTTTTTATCAGGGTGTACGTATTTTATACACAATGAGTATTATCAATTTATAGACAAAAGTAGAAATATTTATGATGTAGGAACACTATTTAATGATAAAAAATCTAGTACAGAAATATTAATAGACGCATTTAAAGAAAAACCAACAAGAGTAACAGGGTTTAGTTGTGGTAATAAACTATATTCTGACTATCCATGTATGGAAGCTTTAGGTTGTATAATAATCGAGGAAAAAAATGCAGTATTTGATTGATATGTTTGGAGTTAGCGTTGTATGTATGGTTGCGTCTGTATTAGGAGGTTTCTGTAATTACAATGTTAAAAAAGCTAAAGGCAAAGTGCCTCGTGGTGGACATATTAATTGGCTTGTAGAGCGTAAACGTGCTCGCGTAGAATTTATGTTATCCGTATTTATTGCAGCTATATCAGCTGAGTTCTTCGTACCACCTATTATTAATCAATTTGGTCTTCATATAACATTTTCTCCAGCCATAGCTTTCTTTATTGGATATAGTGGTATGAGACTTATACCTATGATGGAACGTAAAGTATCGCAAGCACTTGATAAGTTGGGATAAACTCATGAATTTACTTAGTGCACAAATGTAACTGAAAGATATAATATTTGTATCAGCAATGCTGAAATCTAATATAAAGGAGAAATACCATGGCTTGGACTAAACCATCAGCGACTGAAATGCGTTTCGGTTTTGAAGTAACAATGTACGTAATGAACAAGTAATTGTTTAGTTTTAACTAAGGGACTTCGGTCCCTTTTTTATTGTGCAAAAGCATTAAATAGAGTATCATTAATTATCTGGGAACATCCAGCTTATCAGACTGCCCCAGCAGACGCATACACGACGGATAAGCTTAAACTTTGTATGGAGAAAAAATCATGGCAAGAACCACATTTTCGGGACCAGTCGTATCACAAAGCGGCTTTCTATCCGACCAC
>Ga0099847_1000027_pt1 | contig 37781 bp, 49 predicted proteins | sample CB_VirMetaG_2_FD_78178 | JGI IMG/M metagenome (GOLD analysis project Ga0099847, IMG submission 78178) | Freshwater to marine saline gradient viral communities from Chesapeake Bay - CB_1504_2 Viral MetaG | ecosystem: Environmental > Aquatic > Marine > Coastal | place: USA: Chesapeake Bay...
TGCATTGTTAACTGCTGAATTCGCAGAGAGTGTAGAGGTAACACCAGTCGGCAGTATTGAGGAATCTGGTATATAGCCACTTGATAATACTTGGAATTGTGCAAAGGCAGGTGAATTACTGATTGGATTAGCTTCATCTGCAGTAAACCTACTACTTGAAATTCTTACCTTGTTGATAGGGTCACCATTAAGATCAAGCCAAGTATCACCATTTCTATGTGATAGGTTATCGTTGATCATGACTGATATATTAGGTGATTCATCTTCTCTAAATCCGAGGAAGAAACTCAGAGGAGCTCCACCTTGCTGACTTTGCTGTTGTCTATGGAAGTCAAATGAACCTACATAGTTTTCAGCTAGGATGTAATCAAGCTTAATAACATCAGCAGCGAATACTGATTGTCTTAGTTTAAATAGACCGACTGATAATACATCGTCATATTTAGATGTTGTAATATCGAAATCAGTAAGATTTTCCATGATTTCAGATATACTATCACTCTCTTGCCCGAATGTATTGGTTGTTGCATCATTCGCGCCGGATAGTGTAAAGTTTAATCTCTGAGATGGCAGTCTTAGGTAATTGGATGTAACAGATGCACTAGTCGATACTGACTCTGCTGTTATAACAGCATCAAAGTCTGTTGCATCGTTTAAGTTAGTATTATCTGCAAGACCTATATAGTAACCTTCGAACCGGCTATTAACTGTTGTCTGGCCTTTGTTAAGAACAATTGCTGCAGCGTTTCCTATGTTTGCAAAAGAATCCGGATTGGCTGCTAAATCGTTAGTCCAGTTGAACTCGTCTTGCCGTAGTACTTGGAAATATTGCTCCTGAGTTAACTCCATGTGGTAGGGTTTACCGAGTACATATACACCAGGCACATTCACTATATCACCGTTAGAGTTAGTGGAAGTTGGTTGTGTGTATGTATCTAGAGTTACACCTCCACCAGATAGGCCAATGCCTACTGCAGGGTATGCAAGTGCTCCGTAGGTGTTACCGAAACCAGCTCCGGTCTCTTCACCATATGGTAGTCTGTATGCAAGAATATTAGCTGGTGAATTGAACAGAGGTCTAACCGAGTGGTAGAAGTAGCGTTCTGCCGGTGTAGTAGGCAATCCGTAGATTTGCTCGAACTCACTCAAGCTTGTGACTTGAATAACTTCGTCGGTTGGTCCTTTGTCTGCAAAACCCGGGACTAAGATTGAGGTGCCTGCAGGTATATTAGGTCTGAGAGATAAATCTATCTCATTGATCTCAACACCTGGTGATTGAATTGTACGTGCCATAATATTATTTATGGTCCGACGGGATAAAAATTACGGTAACTTCACTAATAATTGCGAGAATGCGAATTCAAATTCTATTTCAATCTCACCGGATTCCCTGTAATTATAGTTAATACCACCTAAGGATACAGGAAATGCTTTTGTGTAGTCAAATTGAACTACAGGTTTATCAAATTCATCCATACCGTATATGGTAATAAGAGATTGATACAGCTCTGGTGGGGTTGAAGATCTATTCCTCCTTGTATCAGAAGCGCGGGATGATGAATCTACCTTAGGTGTGTTAGTGATGTTACTGCCATCAAACACAGATGCTTTATCATCGTTAAGTAGATCTAACCACTTGTATATAACCCAGTAGTTATTAAATTTACTGTCAACAGTGAAGCTAACAGTTACATTTGCATAAGGGGGTCTCGTATTACTAGATATTTTATATGACTGGCCAGCGTAAGGTAGTATAACATCCGGTACTGTTACATCAGGTACAACGGCACCGTATACAGAAAATTGTAACGAATTTTCGTTAATTTTATTATTGGCTGTAGATCCGATGCTATTATCATTAATACCTCTAAGACCTTCAGGCAGGTTGATAACACATAGGAATTTATCTAATCTGCTCTTATTTAACTGTGATTGTTGTACTGACATATTATAAAGGTGTCCATCCCATCCCCATTAGTTGATCTATGTCAGAGTCAGTATTTTGAGCATTGCCTATTATAATAGGCGTTGTATCATTATAACCATCTTCTCTGCCTTCGCCACTATATATAGAGGTTGGGTTCATAAAATATTTAATCCCGAAGTCGAATTGCTTGATCTTTAGAGGCTTGTTATTTTTATCAGTCTGCAGTACCTCAAAATATCTAGTTATCAATTCATCATCTAGCATGATTAGGTTCCATAACATAGCCATTACTTTATCGTCATGATAACCAGCACCTTTTTTAGCTGCCCATGTACCGTTTGGATACCTTACAAAGTCTTTTAACTCTTTTACTGTATGTATATCCTTTAAGTTAACTGCTTCGAGGTCATTAAGCCAGTATCTCATGTTTGTAACGCCCTTCTGCTTTGTATTAGTATGAGCAACAATACCTAATTGATTTTTCGCTCTACCAGCTGTAGATGCGCCCCATGATACAATATTATCGTACTGATGAATCTTCTTTAAGTTATCGACGACTTGAGCGCCGCAATTATTTCTCTCAATACATGCTAGAGGGCTTCCCCAGTGTTTTAGTATCTCATGAACCTTCTCTGTAAAGTTAACTGGTGATATAGTATTAGAGGAGTATATAGCTACTTGACGTATCTTAGTTAGATCAGAATATTCGAAGATCTGTATAACTGAACTATCTGAACCTACACCTTCAGCTGTATCCACACTCGCTATATATATACCATCTTTAGCTGGCTCTTCCCAGAGGCGGTATTTACCTTCCTCGAATATAAATTTAGGATCTTCACACCCTGCTACCATACGAGCATATTGCTCTTCGTTCAATGAACTCTCACCCAAGTCTAGGAACTCGCAGTTAAACTCTTGGTTAAAGGCTTCCATAGAACCAATAGATGCGATTGTGTCATCTTTCCATTTCTCATCTCGACCAGGAATTTCGTTCCATAAAATCTTATCACATGCCCAGTTAGATTCGCCTTTATCAGCTGAGTCGTATAGTCTATGGAATAGGTTACCAGTACCATTAGCTGTCGATGCAACGAAGATCTTAGACTTCTTAGATGATGAAATAATAGGGTATACTGATTTCCAGAACTCGTCAACCAGGTGAGGTTCAATAAAGGCGAGCTCGTCTAGTACTAAACAGTTTACCGATTGTCCACGAGCAGCTGTACCAGTCGTAGTAGATATACCGATTCGTGTACCGTTAGCAAATGTTACAGCAGTCTTACCATACTCTTCAACACCAGGTTTAAGCCAGTTAGGGAGCTCCTCGTAAGCCATTCTTATACGCTGCATAATCTCAATAGCAGTCCCCTCCTTGTTTGCTACAACAAGTATCTTCTGGTCTCTATTAAAGCATGCTATCCATAACGCATAAATCGTCATCATTGTAGTCTTACCTATCTGACGCGACGCCAGTAATATAAAGAACCTATTATCTCTCATCTTACGCAGAGCTCGTTTCTGAGCAGGGTGTAGTTTAATTTTCTGCTTACCGTCATCGAGTGAGATGATGTGAAAGAAAGTCTCAGCAAAGTATAGAAGGTTCTTAGATGCCTTCTTAAGCTGTTTAATCTGCACTGGTGAATATTCAAAAACCGACCCTTTACTGGGTAGATTAGGGTTATTCATATATATCTGTTTATTTTTGTCAACCATCTATTAAATATTTACATGTCAAAACATAAAAATCTAACTGAAATTTGGGATGTCTATAAAGACTCCCTAATTAAAGAGTCAAAAGATAGTCGTAAAAAGGCTGCCGCCACCGGATGCATGCAAGGTGGTCTTAAGAATTTCGGCACTAAGGCAGGCCCTGGTCCAGTTGATGCCGATAGTAAACAAGCTCATGATATTCAAAATAAGATGACATCAGATATCGCAGAGATTGACGGTTTTGAGCCAGCCATAGACCCAAAAAAAATGAAAAAGAAAGATAAGAAGGGTAATCTTTATACGCCGGGTAAATTTTCTGCAGAACAATTTGACGAAAAGCTTGCAAAAAGGTACAAGGTAGATATAAATAGTAATATGAAGTCAACATTTGATAAACTATTTGAAGAAGTTATGGGCGACGACGAAGAGCTTGACGCTCTTGGTATTGAAGTGGATGAGGTAGAAGATACCGCTGAAGGTGAAGACGCTGGTGACATTACTATTACAATCGATCGCGATATGGCTAAAGGCCTTTGCGACCTACTCCAAGCTGCAATGGGCGACGAAGCCGAAGATGTAGATGCTGAAGAGTATGAAGAAATGGAAGAGTACGACGAAGATGAAGATGAAGATGACACAATGGACGAAGCTGTTGATGCTGAAGACCATGGTCACCCTCTTGTAAATCTTAAGGGTGGTCAACCAACTAAGATTAGTGCTGGATCAAATAGAGTTAAATCTACAGTAACTGGTAAAACAGCTGGTGGTACAGCAGATGCTAGAGTTAAGAAGCAACAAGGTGTTGCAGATGAAGATCTTGGCGAGCCACTTGTAAATCAGAAGAAGGGGCATGCTACTAAGATTGCTGCTGGGTCAAATAAGGTGCACGCTACTAAGGCTAATAAGCCTGGTGAGTCACTATTCGCTTAATATCAAATAAAAAATCTAGACTAAAAAAGGCTGTAACTTAGGTTACAGCTTTTTTTTGTATAAATATAAATATGAACAGCTTTGCTAACTTCTTTTCCGGCCATGGACCAAGACATAGAGGTCATGGATTTACGGATACCCATCATTCGTATAGAAGAAAGAAACTTAATCTAGTACCAGATGTATATAAGAAGGACCTTTCAAAGAATCAAAATATCGAGAGATTGAAAGAGCATCCTGGTACATGTGTATGTAATAATAAAGATTTAGAATATATTAGAGATACATACAGCATCGTACCACATAAGGATAGAGAGCAGAAGCTAGGTAAGACCGGTATTACTATCTCTTACAATCCTCAAAACAACACATTCGTATTAAAGAAGTAGATGAGTATCGACTATAACAATAACCCGTTCCCTGGATTAGTTCAGAGTGATCAGACATGTTGGAGATTTACTGATAAGTCTAACCAAGATAGTGAGCGTATCCTATTTGATAACTGGTGGAGAGAGCTTATTAATCAGTTTGGTGTTAAGACGACCTACTATGTTAATACTTTCAATACATTATCAGCTGATAACTTATACGGTGAACAACCTACTAAGAGATTTGCACCGCCTGTCGAGTTTGTAATGGGCATAAACTTAAACGATAATGCTATAACTTTGAGTCAGTTCGGCTTTCTTAGTGATGATGAGGTTACAGGCTTTATACATATTGAGTCCTTTGAATCTGCATTCAGCTCCTTAACGGCCGAGGGACTATGGGATACTCAGAATGACATCATTGAACCGAAAGCTGGTGATATTTTCCAGCTTTCAGAATTTGGTAGTGATAGACCATCAAGCAGGCAACCTAAGTATTTTGAAATAACAGAAAAGCTTGATGAGGATATCGCTCAAATAAATCCCCTTGCGGGCCATTACGTGTTCCTGGTGAAAGCTAAGCGCTACGATTACAGCTTCGAACCTGGCATACCATTTACATCTATAGGACCAGAGTACCTGGTAGCACAAGGGACTGAAGATGGTATACTCGGTGGTGATGATCCTCTATTCGTCGGTTGTCATCCAGATGATAATACCTTAAGCGTCGGCTTCTCTGGTAATGATCAAATTTACGAGGATGCTTTTGCTGGTAGGTTATCAGGTGGTGAGAATCCAGAGTCGCTACCTAAGCAGGATAATTATGATGAGTACGATGCCGATTCATTTAGTAAGAAGGAAGTATTTGACATGTCAGCTAATGATACTGACGTGTATGGTGAATACTACTAAATAACGAAATTCGATAGAAACTCATCAGCTTCCTTCGTTGAAGCAAATGTAATTTCTTTTTGACCATCACCTGCATCGAATACGTATAGAAAGCTATTATCGTCGCCTCTGCTAGGCTTAATATTAAGCAACCTATAACGGATACCTCTCTTGAGAAATTTGCCGTGCCTAGTTGTATTATTAATAAATGTACTACCAGGAATATGACGCATCTTCTCTCCCCTCCAATACACCTCGTTTAATATTAAACTTCATATCCTCGTACCGTTCATCGATATACTTCTGAAAAACCATAGGCTTAATCCATTTATTATTCTTATCTGGATTCATACCTAGGCGCTCAGCAGCATCCGCTGCTACATTCACACCAACCATCAGGCATGCAAATCTAGCTAAATAATCTATATCGTTTTCCGCTAGCACTTCGTTACCTCTGCCTTTAATTACTTTGTTTTTCTTCATACGTAATTATATCGATGTTCCTCTTTTAAAGTGATTTAAGGAGAGCACCTACCATAAAGTGCTTTATGTCTTTTCTCTCAATTGACAGTTCTAATATGGAAACAATAGTATTAAGCTGCTTCCGGAGGCCATCCTTAAACTTGTCATTAGATATTCTCGTTGTATTTTCGCTATCTTTTGCTAAGTTCAGATTATCAATCTCTTCAAGTAGGAATGATCTAATAAGTGCAAGTGAGTCGCTCTTGACATTACCTTGCTTAGCACGTCCACGTAGCACTTCATCACCTAAGTCTCGGTTAATGTTAGATACGATATCGTCGATTACATCATTATAATCGAAAGCTTTTGCGGAGTTAAGCGGTTCAAATGCTGTCGGGCTAACTTCTGTAGTCATTTCTTCAATCTTGTTCATTATCTTTCGAAGTATATCGGGTCAGTTGTTACAGCGGTACCTATACCAGCTGTACATTTAATATTTTTTTCACACTTACTACATACAGCAATGTTTTCTTCATCGAATCTATAGTCTATGGTTATTTCAGCTCTCTCGTCGCAAGGACATGGTACCGTAATGACATTTCTATTAGCTTCCTTTATCTGGTTAGTTCTAACATCTTCAAACTCTCTAATAACTCTATTACTGTAAATCTGAGTGATGATTGACGATAAGATAATTTGTACCAGTGTCGTAAGACCGAACACGGGCCAGAAGTATTCAGGAAAAACTGAGGCGAGTAATAAGCTAACTAATGCTGTTATTGTGAACGATTTAAATAATTTATATAGGTTACTCATCTCCCTTTATTATAGCTAACTTTTCGTTAAAGTCAACTAACTTTTTTGCCATATTCTTAATCAGATCATTTAAATCTTCAACGTGATTTGATTTCTTAGAGAGTACAGGGTTAAGCTTAGCTATATCGAGCATTTTAGATAGGTTAGATAGATCAACAAAGACATCTGCCATAGCAGTTTCAATAGCTTCCAGTGGATACGGTATACCGTTCATGGTAGGCGTCAATTCGTTCCGCTGTTGTAGGAAGTCTGCTGCTGTCATACCACCAGGGGTACCTGGATTTTTTGCTCCCGGCCCTATGCCAGATACTTGGCGGTCAGTATCTGGTTTTTGTTGGTCTTCAAATAATCTACGCTTCATGTATATATTTAAGCTTTGGACTATAAATATAAATATGGCAAATAAATACTATAACCGATTTACTAGGGTTCTCCGGGAGCAGGATGAAGATCCAGCGTTAACAGACGCAGAGGCTTTAGACGCTGAGCTTAGTGACATCACATCTGACGAGCTAGGCGCAGATCTACCAGATAATGCTTCAGGTTCCCCCTTGAATAACCAGCAAAAGCAGATGTATGATGAATTGAATAGCTGGATCTCTAAGATGGATGAATTTGCATCTTACTTAAATGGCACAGACGACAGTATACAAACTACTCTTAACTCGGCAGAACCAGATACTATTTTCGATAGTATCAGTAATTCTGAAACAAAGAAGATTGCTAGAGTTGCTATGGAAGTAATGTCCTTAAGTGAAATTCTCAAGGGTTATCTTGCTGGTGCAAATGATCCTAAGTATAGATTTAACTAATAAGCCGATGCATAACAAGACCGATATTGATTTAATTTTTGAGAGCTACTCTAAGACTAAGCAAATTGCGCCTGATTTTGATGCCATGTTTAACAAGGTGTATGACAGGTTACCAGAGTCACAGGATGAGTCAGACTCATTTCTGTTCGATGTACTCGATGCTGAAGCTAGTAACGGTGTCAGTAAGGCAGAGCTGATCAGTAAGTATGGTGAGGATGCTGTTGCAACATATGAGAGATTTGGAGAGCAAAACGATCTTTTTGAAGGCCCGTTTGAAGATGCCGAAGGTGACGATTTTCTTTCTCTTCAAAAAGGCCAAAAAGTTTATGTTACTCTTACCGATGGTAGTGAATTACAAGGAGTGCTTGATTTCGATGGCGTTGATCTAGCACGCTCTAATATGTTTACAATTGACGGTGGTGAAGAGATTGGCGTAGAGCACATTTCTGAGGTCAATCTTGTATCCACAGAAGATTCGGAGGAATCTGAAAGTAATATCTATGAGAGACTAGAAGAGTTTATGGAAACAGTTGATGATGATACAGTTGATTATTTGCGCCAAATACTTACGGATTTCAAAGACATCATAACTGACATTAATGCTCTCGAGGCACCAGATCAGAAGATAGATGCTGTTGATCTAGGCATACACCTTAACAGGTTGGCGCCTTTTTCTAATATGTAAAAATCAACTCACAACATAAATAATAACATGAAGCGTAGCGAATTTGATTTAATTGCAGAACAATACACAAAGTTGTATAACGAGCAATATCAGCTAGGCTCAGACTATGTTGAGTTTGTAGGTGATTATGAAGATGACTTAATGTTTTATAAGGACTTTCAAGAGGGAGAGTTTGCGAACTGGCTAGAAAATGAAAGACCCATCACCACAAAGTATGTAGCAATGGGTCAAGATCTAGTAGAGATGGGTGTGCATGCAGACGCAAACAGTGTTTATTTGTTTAACAAGCCAACAGACTTTACACATACAGCTATAATAGCTGAGAGTCGTGTATAGTACTATTTAAAAATATGAAAAACAAAACAGATATCAATTTAATATTCGAGAGCTATATCAAAAATAAGGCTCTAACCGAAGACAATGATCAATATGCACCTGAAGATGCTCCTGAAGATGATCAATTTGGAGAAATTGAACCAGAAGAAGATGAGTCAGTAGGGGAATTCGACGAGTTTATCGAAAAGGCTGAGAAGTTCGTCGACGCTATTGGAGATGATGAGTTAGAATTCTTATCGACTCTACGTAAAGATCAATTTGAACTATTAATGGAGGTTGTCAGTGACCAGGTCGGTTACCGAGATAGAACAGATTATCATAACTAACTATTCTTAATTGCAGTTAATAGTAATTTAGCTTTAAGACCTGAATGAGTATTTTTTAATATGAATTCAGGTTTTATTTTGTCTCTATTACCAGCCACACATATATCATTAAAGTCTTTAAACTTTCTCAACTCCCTTGGCCATATAAAGACTCTTTCGTTATTATCAGCGAGTATGATACTCTTATTAAGCGCTGCAGTATCTATGTATTGATTATCTAGTACGAATACCTTATCGTGTAGATACAAACTATTAATTTGTTGCTGTTGTAGGGCAGTAAATACTTTTGAACCTCTCTCCGTAATACCGCATGTAGCCAGACCATTCTGTGCGAAGTAACTATCAATAGGCCCCTCAAATATAAACACGGTATCGAGATCAGCACTAACGTTCTGTATACCATACAACGTCTTCTCGGCACCTACCTTAGATAGATACTTTGGCCTGTCTCGCAAGTCTTTGTTATCTAATCCTCTCGTCTGATAGAAGACTATATTATTATTACTATCATAGAACGGTAACACCAATCTATTTTTATGAACAGGATCAGTAAGAGATATATAAAATGTCTTAGGGCTATTGACGCCTTTGTCTAGTTTACGTGTCTTGATACAATGTAGAGCCATTCTAACGAACGGGTTATCTTTATAGTACTCGACCTGACTCTCATCAGTTAAATTAATGCAGTCTTTAGGTAGACTCTCAGTCTTGATTACCTGTTCAGGCTTCTCCTGCTTCGGAGCTTCGAGAGATATCTCGGTATCGAAGTCTTTTATCTCTGAGATAATAACCTGTAAAGGTTTGTTAGCTATCTCAGAGATAAAAGCGATAAGCTTCTTACTATAGCCACAGTTATGGCAGTAAGCGACTTCTTTATCGACAATATAATAGAATCGTTTCTTTCTACCCCATGAATCACCTTCACGACAAATAGGGCAGCATCCATTATATGTCTTATTAAATTTATTATACGAGATCTTATATATATTCTCGTAAAGAAATTGAATTATATACTGTTCAGGTATGGGTATCATCTACCTGATTATAGTATATAGTTTACTAAGATCTACTCTGAGTTGTATTTGATGCAGCTGCATGTACTGTTTGCCAATCAACAAGAGTCTCTCCAGTCTCTTTAGACTTAATAGAGGTTATGCCCTTTTTAATTATATGCCCAGTTACTGGGTCTGTAAAAATTGCCTGTTCATAGGTATTACCACCCTGGTCATATTGACTAATAACCGGGCGCGCTGTTTCTCCGGAGTATGGGCTTCTTACTTGCATCGGGTTAACGAAGTCGTTTGGATTATAATCATTCATATATTTATTTAGGACAAAATCTCCTCTAATCTATTCTTTTGAAAGAAGGCACTATACCACTTTGCTTCATGTTTGATTATTTGCTCAAACTTTAACTCCTTGCAAGTAGATAAAAAAGTCTCCCAATTAGTATTATAATTCTGAAGTACTAGCTGAGACCTTACGTACGCCACCTCATCCTTATCCGATGTAAGTGTTACTAATTGTACGTTTTTCTCGTAGAGTTCTTGCTCTTTATCAGTTAGTTTATATCTGCCAGCAAGGTAGTTACCTACCTTAACCTTACCCATGCCCTTAATGCCGGGTATATTATCGCTCTTATCTCCTGTAAGAGCTTTTACCTTTATGAAATCGGCGTGTGAGTACTTTAATACCTCCTTAAAGTTATCTTCTGTAATCTCGATCTTTTTAATAGGATCATACACAGACACCTTATTAGATATTAGCTGACACAGGTCTTTGTCTACAGTAACGATAACGTGCTTGTAGTGTTGTCTAGTTTTATAAAATTGACTACGAGCCTCCTTGTCCATATACTGGTCAATTATTTTAATAACATCATCTGCCTCGTATCTCTGCGGAAAGATAGACGGTACACCCATACTGGTAAGGAGCTTTTTAATTATATCGTTCTTAGTATGAACCACTTGATTGCGTTCCTGGTCTCTATTACCCTTATACTCCTTTAGTAATTCTTTTCGCTTATTAGGTAAGCCATCAGGCTTTTCATCCCATGCACAGAAGACCTTATCAGGTTTAAATTGATCTACATAGCTGCGTACACAATTTAGAAACATGTAAACATGCATATCCTCGGACTTATTTTTCATATTATCCGCTACCCAATACACTCTATGTACTAGGTTATTGCCATCAATTGTCAGTATTTTCATTTTTTTTATATTGTGCTTGTATTACTTTGTAAACATCACCTGGCATAGTTTCTATTAACTGCAGTATCTCTTTACAGACTCCATTATAGAAATCCTCATGAGGTATAGATATATTTGCCATATCAGGTATCCTAAGAAAATTATACGACAGTTCCTCTTCATTAATGAAGACAAACGATTGACCAGCGTAATCACCGTGATGACACGCGTATATCTCTTTCTTTTTCGGTTTATCGGCCATTACTAATATAATAACCTATGTAGTCCGTTAATTCAACTACAAAGTCATTATAAGTGCCTTGATGCATGCCAATTTCCTTAGCTTTACTGCAGTCGATAGCGTATCTGAAGTCGTGTCCTAGTCGATCCTCGACAAACTCTATATTATCGTCAGGATCCTTACCCATAACCTCGCAGATTAACTTAACTAGTTCTAGATTTGTTAACTCTACGCCGCTACCAATATTGTATACACCGATCTCACCACTAACTGCGACATTCCATACTGCTTCGTTGTGAGATGCTACGTGTATCCATTCCCGAATGTTATTACCTTTTCCATATACTGGAATCTTATTACCATTCGTTAAAGAATCAATGATAGTCGGTATGAATTTCTCCTTATATTGGTTAGGTCCGAAGTTATTACAACAACGTGTTATACTAATGTCTAAGCCATAAGTCTTCATATATGATATACACATCAAGTCACTCGCTGCCTTACTGGCAGCATAGGGAGAGCGTGGGGACAACGGGGTCTCCTCAGTGAAGGCTGGATCGGTTAGACCTAAGTGCCCATACACCTCATCGGTAGATATATGAATGAATTTTCCATGACCTTTATTCTGGTTCCGGAAGCATTCTAGAAGATTCTGAGTACCTAGTACATTCGATTCTACAAAAACTGTAGGCCCGGAAATGCTATTATCTACATGAGACTCAGCAGCGAAGTGAAAGATGTAATCATATGGTACAGCTTCATAGAGGACACTCTCAAGCGCTAGCCTATCTGTAATATCGATATGATGAGTCTCGTCGCAGTATGATCGAGCATACTCTTCATTTGATGCGTATCCGTTCTTGTCGATATTAACAATGTATACATCTTGATGGAATACACTGCGGAGGTATCGTATGAAATTACCTCCAATAAATCCATAACCACCTGTTACGAGTATCTTATGTTTAGTAACCGTCATTGAGAATACTTGAGTTCTGTTTAATTGTTTGCTTTGTAATTAAGTCTTTAAATTTTGTAGTAGACCATTCATGAGATCGAGTAGTATATATAACTTCTGCTCTGAGATTACTACCTGTAAAATCTTTACCTAGATAATCTTCACCTAGTATACGAACATCGCAATCGAATGTCTTCATTAACTCAAATAATTCATCTTCCGTCTGATACATATACACCTCGTCGATATGCTTAATAGACATGAGCATTTTATAGCGATCATAGTATGGTACAACGGGCTTATATTTTGTATTACGAGTAGCGGAAGGATCGCCGTGCAAAAAGATAATAAACTTATCACAATGCCGCTTAGCCTCTTCAAACGTTGCAGTATACCCTGGGTGAATTATATCAAAGTTACCGGCTGTAAAAGCTGTAATATCGCCTGTCGGTTTATCTTGCTTGATGCGCTTATAAACATCACTTTTATGCTGATCTATAAGGCGTTGTAGTTGGTAATTGTCCATATTTTTTATGCTTGTTTCTCTTCTTCTTGCAATATACCTGACATCGCTTCAAAACTCTTTCGAATATAGTACTCTTCATCCCCCCAATCGAAATCAAATACTCGCTTACTCTTATCATTACTCAAAACGCAATTGCTTCTACCACACTTTGTGTTTAAGTCCTTAAAATCAACAAACTCCCATTCTGGATTAACAACAAGTGGGTATTCTTTAGATAACTCTATTACCTCTTTTGTGGTGAGTGAGTTACTATGAACTGCGTTAAAGATACCAGGTTTGAAGTTATCGATAACAGTTTCAATAAACTCACATAGAACAGTTACATCTGTCTTACTGTTCCTATAATCAATCAGCTTACTATAGCCTTTTAGTTTATGTAACAGGTTTTTTGAGTCTAGAGTACCTTCAATTGGCATTCTAATTCTAATGATGTTAGTAAAGTTGGTATCAAGGTTAAGTTCACCGGCATGCTTTGTCTTACTATAAAAACTAGAATCACTATCAAACATTCCGAAGTTAGGTTCATCATCTTCAGTATACTCTTTATCATACCCGGTATAAATGCAGCCAGAACTAACATGAATTAGGTTCACTCTTTTAATCTTGCAAACCTCTTCAATATCTCGAGGTAGGATTGAATTCTGAATAAAGCATTCTTCTTTTCGAACCTCACATTCATCAACATTAGGCTTACCGGTGAACCCTGCACAATTAACAACAGCATCAATAGCTGTCTTATCTAAAAAATTAAAAAAGCGACTTTTATCGCCGTAGTCTAGCTCTTCTCTAGAGAAGTTATATACTGTATGCTTCTCGCGAATCAAGTATTCAGTCAAGCGAGAGGCAATAAAGCCTTTTGATAGTACGAGTATATTCATATAGGTATTTTATATGATAGACTCCGATAATCAACTATTCAATCTAATCCATGTATGAAACAATTGTGTGAAGGTATTGCTGCAGATACTGCCCAAGGGCATCGACCTCGAGTTGGTTTTTGGCATGTATTACCGGTTGAATCGGATTGCCATCTAGGTCGTATCCCATAATGATAAAGTTATTCATGAACTCAGAACACGTTGCCACCATTGCATCAAGATTATCCTTAACAGGTACACCCTCACTCCCTCTTGGAGTGATATCCGTTAGCATACCAGATAACGCATCCCTTATGAGAGTTTCGATGTCCTGTTGCTCGGATAGTGCGATAGATACGTTATCTACTTTATCAATCTTATGCTTCAATGGCGCTCGTGACCTCTTTTTAGGGGTACCGTCTCGTTTCATAAAAGTACTTATACTTTTGCGAAACGATTTCCATCTGGATCATTAGATATACCTTTCTGTATTAGATGGGATACTAAAACTTCAACACTCTCCGTCTTTACGTAGAAGCCTCTAGGGAAGCTAATGCCACCATCATCAAATTCAAATTGAATTTCATTGATATTATCCTTGTTATGGAAACAAGTTAAGAACACAGAAGACCTACCTGGATCGATCAATATAGTCCATCTACGGGAGTCTGATTCACTATATGCATTGAACATTTTAAATACAACGAAACCGTTATCTTTAAGCCGTTTAATGACATAACCAGCTGTTTTTAGCTTATTGCTGATGCGCTTAACTCGTACCTTGTCTTCTCTATTAGCCATATTAATTAATTAGGGCTGAAATTACATAAATCAATGATGTATTGCTCTTTTTCATATCGCAAACTATAACACCCATATCTTGATTAACTCTAAATCGAACTTCTCTACTATTGTTAAAACTTATTAGTCGAAAGCTTTCGAAGTTAAGAGCTAGAGGTGTTGTAATGCCAGGGCCTTCACAAGCTTCACTCATAACACAAATAAAGTTATCTGTATTATGTCGGCTCCTATCACCTAACTCACCTACAATATTACCATCTTCAGTATATAGATATAGTTTAGACGTCTCAGTAGTGAATGAACTACCTTTAAATACTGTAGCTAGGTTACTCTCTTTTACAGAGAAGGTACTACTAAACTCTAAATCATTAATCTTATTAATATTAATATTAGGTTGCCTGATAATACCGTCGTCCAGAAGATGATATTTAAATTTAAATCCGCTTTCATTATATGAGATATTATTCTCGTTAATTTTAAGCTTAATATCTTCTTTAGGTATGATATCTAATACCCTATGCAACTTCTTAATATCAGGGATATTAAGCGTTACTGTTCCTTCTACATCACTCTCGACTTCGATTGACGTCCTACATACAATAGTAGAATCTTCTGATGCTACAATACAGCTAATTTCATCCTTTGAGAGATGGAACACACACATATTATGTAGATTGGAGATAGGACCAATAAAGTTATTAACGAAGTCCTTTTTATTTTTTAATCTTAAATAAGCCATTTACAATTTTGATTATACTATACTTTGGGCGCTGTATCAACGGCTTTTCTCGGGTTACCGGGAGATTTTTTTTTTGATGTCTTAATAAGACTGTCAATTTTATCAGTTAATAGATCTATCTCTTTTCGTTGCGCTCTAACACTATTAACAAGAGTACGTATCATCGATAGTAATTCTTGTTTCTCATCAACGTTAAAGTTAAACTCCAACTGATTAGTATCTACCGGAATGTCAGGTGCCATTATATTAAGCACCGGGACAGCAGCAGGCTGCGATACCTGCTGCTGTTGAGGTGCTACTGGTGGCGGTACATGTACCGCCGCGGCTGCATGTGTATTTTCAAGTACTTGTGCTACCTGCTGCTTTACCTTTGCAGAACTACCTTTACCGAGGGCGCCATGACCTTCAATTTGACCATCCAATTGATTAAGTGCACCATATTGCGCGCCCATAAATTGAATTAATGCATTGCTCTTTTCTATGGGGCTTAATTCCTTAGTGTACGAAGCCGGTGGTGCCTCTCTGTCATCCATTGGTGACGGAGCTGGCATCGGTATCTGTTCAGGCATCTGAGAGCTTGTCTCAGGTAATGGTAGTTCTGGGTCCATATATTAGAGGTCTAAGCCTGCGAGTAAGTCTTTAATTTCAGCATCGCTATCATTAGCTGGTTGAGCCGGTGATGCAGCTGGTGTAGGTACACTTTCAATAGCTGGTACAGCATGAGTAGCTGCTGGTAATACATTCGGTTGCGAAGGCTCAACAGAGTCACCAGAACCAGCAATATGCTCATCCACCATCTGAACTAGCTCATCATAACCCTTAATAGTAAATACCTCATCTAGCTTATATAGATTACTCATCGCTGCTTCAGCTTTAGTATCATCCATACCAGGAATCTCAGATGGGAAGCTAAATTTAGACGATACATACGTAGGATAATCACCTTGTTTTTCTACAACGATCTTGAGGTTACATCCATTAGGCGATACATCAAAGATCTTAGCACCGAGATCAGCCGCATCTTCACCTTCAATAGCGCTAGCAATAACTTTATGCAATTGCTTACCATAACGAAGAATCATTACCTTACCGTTATTATCGGGGTTAACAGGATCATTAACGATGTATGCATTAACGAGCCATTTTTCTGAACGATTAATCTTACCAGCCATTGCTTTTTCATCGTCGTTACCGCGGTAAAGCTTATAACGAGCTTCACCGATAGGATCACGCTCCCCAAAAGTCTGAGGTGAGATAGCATTTACATATTGACCAGTCGCAAAACTATTCCAGCCATGCTGGTAGTAATGAAAGAAGGTCTTGCTGGCGTCACTAGCAAACGGTAGTAGACGTACAGTATAGGTATTACCAGGTTCGGTACGTAGGATATTAGTAGGTCCGGATGACTTCTCTTCAGAGCTTGCAAGAGCTCCACGGATAGATTCGAACATTGAATTTGATATATTTGTCATAATTTAATTATAGTTTAGTTCCTTTTTGTTTTTACGAATTTTTTGATATTTTCGATATTTGTTTTTAGTTTAGTTGAAGCATAAAGTTTCGTTCTAATGTAATTGCTTCTTTGTAGAGCGTAGCATTTCGCTTGTACATATAGACTATCTTTATACTCCTTTATTTTACAGGCTGTTTCGTCAAAGGCAAATAAAATGTACATAGAAATTTTACGTTCCCCTAAATGCTTGAAGAATACCGGTAAGTTATTTTCCGTATAATTTGGATACTGACCAATAGGTATACCTACGCTTTTACAGAAGTCGTTTATAAAAACTAAACTACCTTTAACGAAATCCAATGACACCTTCTCATCCGGATTGCTTAATAGAAAGTCATCGTGGTATCTAGTATACGCTTTAATAGCTCTCATGCTACTATAGAACTCTAGAGGGAATAGCTTATCGTCGTATACAAAATAAGGAGCCTCAAAGAAGGTCTTTATATCCAATGAAGGATGTCTTTTGAAAAAGTTGGCTAGTTTAACAACAGCTGGGTAAGATTTATTATCTTCAAACTTATCAAAATTCTCACGTACCTTGAAAGGTTTGCTATCTACAGCTCTCGAAACTATCAACCATTGATTGTAAATGGTTTTTTCTAGTTGAGTCATACATACCTATAATAGTATACCTTTATTCTTATTCAAGAACTTTGTTACATATTTACTCTTTGTTATAGAAGGTTCTGTCTCTATAAATTTCTGAATTGCTCCGAAATCACTTTCTTCACCTATAAGGTTTATAAACATTTTCCGGATCTTGCCGTTTTCTAAGATTTTGAGAAAGACGGTAGGAAAATTCATTTTCTTACCATGGAGAAGAGATACGAAAGTACAGAAAGAGTAGAATGCATGTTCAAACTCTGCGTCTTCCATGTTCTGCGAGGGTGACTTACTCATTGACGATCTCCTTTAAAAGTTTTGTAAGTCTGATAATACTATCATTTAACGTCGCGCCGGCCGCATCGTCATGCCCTCCGCCATCCGATAATTGGCTGGCTAGCTTTCTCATACTCAACGTACATTTACTTGATCGTCGAAAGACTACTGTCTTATTTTTAGTGCTCATTAACATACAGATATCAGCATCATAATCCTTAAGAGCTCTTTCGCATATTTCGTTCGGTGAAAAGGAAAAGAAACCTCCAATCAGTTTATATTTGGTACCGTTCAACTCCACATCATTCATGTATAGTTTTTCGGTCTTAAAGTAATTCTCTAATCTACTCTCAACTAATTTAAGAGTGTTTTTATGATACGTATTGAGACCAGTAAAGCCGGCGCCGAAGTCAGTTAGGAATTTTAAGACTCTATCACCTGTATAGTTCCAGAAAATATGATTTAACTGCCTACTGTAAGGTATACTCAAAGTATAGCTATCGTAATCATCGATGAGTTTAACTAAGAGTAACTGGTAATCATTTAGCTTAGATTTTAGCTTTAGCTTATCATAGATAAGACGTGTGCATGATGTATAGTCTTCAACAACCGGCTTAGCTTTAACATACTCATGCTTTACTTCAACGTGGTCCTTATGGTGATCAAATACTATAACGTTCTCAACGTCAACGAGAGATGTTTCGTCTTTAATATTAAGGTCGCATACAAATACTCTATCATAATTCTTAAAACTGTCAGTTAATTGCCAGTTAAGAATATCCTGTCTGAAGTTTTTTTCTGTGGTTACCTTATAAGATATCTCATAAGCCGGAAAGGCTTGTCTGAGCAGGAAGACACAACCGGCACCATCTAAGTCCGCGTCTGTAAAAACATGTATCTTACCCATATAAACTATTTACTGTCCTTTTTTAAAAGCTCAACTTATCAAGCTTATCAGTCATCTCACCGAAATCATCATCATCATTATTAAGAGTATCATCCTCTGAAACAGTAAGAGTACTATAATCAATTCTCATTTCATTCCTACCAAAGTTAGCACCGAAACGGTTCTTCATCATATGTAGGTTAATAATATTAAGCTCTTTATCAGTATCACTCTGAGTAATACCAACAATAACATCGGCGGTCGCAGCCAGACCAATACTCTCACCGATAGTATCTAGGGTAGGTGATTCGGTATCATAACCTGTACGGTTAAGCTGAGTAGCACTAATAATAGGGCAGTTAAACTTATAACTTAACGCTCTAACTTCTTCTGTAGCACACTTAATACGCTCATATAGATTACTATTAAGCGAGCCTCTAAGCAGGTTAATATAATCTAAAACAATAGCGTCAATCTTAATACCTTTTAATTGTACCATTTTAACATAAGAAGCGATCTGCTGAGCAGTAATAGTATTAGGCGGGAATTCTTTAATAAGAAGCTTACCCATACCTTCCATATTATCCATACTATGCTTCAACGTAGGCGTCTGAGATTTAAGATCTGCAATAGGTATTTTAGTAATATCAGATGCAAGGCGACAAGCGTACATAACTTCACTCATCTCTAGAGATAATACTAATACGTTCTTACCTTTTCTAACTAGATTAGTCGCAATATTACCTAAGAAGATACTCTTACCAACGTTCGTCTGACCTGCAAATACATAAAACGCTCTGCCATTCGCTAAGAAACCACCATTTAAATGGTCGTCGAGCCAGTCCCATCCAGAAGATAGCGTCGGTTCATCTACACTCAACTCACGCGCAAGCTCATCAATATCGTCGAATAGGTCAATACCAAGATCGTCCTTCAACTCGATACTACAGCTCTTTTCAAACTTCTCTAGAATATAACTAGTATCAACCTTACCATTAGTAATGTCTTCAGCTACATCCATCATTGTATGGTAAATAGCTCTCTCCTTAAGGTATCTTTCAGTATTATCTAATAACTCATCTTTATTAAGATTCTTATCTATTTCATCGAAACTACCAGCAACAGTCTTAAGAGCAGCTTTAACATCATCATTGACTAGATAAGTTTTTAGTTCAGTGAGAGTCGGCGGTACTCCCCTCTTATCATAAAAGCTCTTAATGATAGTAAAGAGTACCTTGATATTTTTATCGGCAATAATCTTAGGGTCTACATGCCCGATGATCTCCGCAAGGTACTGCTCATCAGTTAAGCTTTTATATATTAAAACCTTCTCAAAATAATCTAAATCAATTTTTTCCATTATATTTTATGCTGTACTACTTTTGCCACTTCTTAATAAAGTATGCCTGGCCGTCGTAAAATTCTTTATCAGGTTTAGTTAGTCCTGGGCTATTGTGAATGATCGGTATATCCACTACGCCTATTGTAACGTGGTTCCTATTACATTCAAGTGAGAAGTCTAAATCATAATAATGAAACTTAGATGGATAAGATTCGTCAAATCTCACATTTTCAGGTAACTCTTTAATATTGATGCCAATAAAGACTCCGTCAATAACTAAACATCTGCTCGGTACAGGTCCGAAGGAGGTATACATATATGAATCTTTATCTCCATGAGCTACACACCCTCTTTGATCTTCTCTTTTTGACATAATATGCCATAAAGCAGGGCTACCAACTTTACAAGAAGTAGCACCAGCGAGCCCGAATACGGTGTATTGATCTGCAGCTTTAGATATAAGAGAGTATAAATCACGGGTATTAATATGTACGTCATCATGTACCATAACTGCAATATCAATATTGTTTTTCCGTGCATCGTCAATAAAATTATTGTAACACTGTTGAAGGCTTTTAGTATTTTTATCCTCGTATTGTACTGAAACTCCTAGGTGATCTAGCCCGTAACTCTCTAAACATTTATAGAGTACGCAGTCCTCCTTATTGCCTTTAGTCGCGCTATAAATTTGAATATTATTCATAATCTTTGCGATCATCCAGTTCTGGTTTGTTATCTCTATTCCAAATCATACCCATTACATTCCACAATACCGCCCCTAGGTGGTCTTCACTCTCATCACCTCTGAAGTCTTGCATTAGATGTCTCATTGCACTGTCATATAGTACGGAATGCTTCATACCTCTCCGCCAGTTATTTTCTCCATAGGCCTCAGCACCTTGCAAGTATCTCACCATAACCGATTCTAAAGCTTTGTGTGGTACTAAACTCATACGTACCTTACCTTCACAGCTATCACGTTGCGCGCCAGTTTCAAACTGACGAGGTTTCCCAGTTGTTTTCAGATCATCCATATAGAAATTATAGTATCACTTAGTAAAGAAATCAAGCCATAGATTAAGTGATATGTCCTTAAGTGTAGTAAACATTTCATCTAATGAGGCACATTCATTTTTTACACCATGTGACAACACTACCTTACCTTCATCAACACCGGGTGTAACGTGATGAATAACTGAGCCTATAGTAGAGTAACAGCCCTCAAAGGCACGTACTTGCGGATCTTTACCTTTAAGTTGTGGGTAGGATGTTATTAGTCCGGGATGGCCGTTATAAATTTTATACTCCTCGCATATCTCCTTAGGTATAATATTAAGCCATCCATGTAACGTAATAAAACATGTGGATGGGTCACCAAAGCAATCTCTCAAGTACTGAACATCCTTAACGTACCTCTTTGCAATTCGATGACCTACATCACTAATATTAAGTCTACGGTCAATCTTAGTATCATCTTTCTGATCAAAAAATATAGAGGATGGATTAACTCCTCGTTCTACCAGGCTCGCTATCTCTGAACCAGTTTGTGAAAATAGTGCTATATGTCTCATAGTGTTAAGAACGGTGATTTATGATTGAATGTGGATACTATCTCGTATCCAGTGGGGGTATATTTGTATATGGTACCTTCCGCTACCTCTATATAACCATTGCCCTTAATAGATGATACATGTGTTCCTTTATAGAATAAAGTACTACCCTGTCTAGCTACATATAAGTTATTACTCCAGGTATTATACATCCAAACAGCATAGGTACCCTCAAGTCGTTGCAGCACTCTTGTAATATTATTAATTTCACCTTCTATTACACTTTCACACGGACCATCTTTATAATCATTCTCGGCTAGAAGGTATGGTATAATATAACTATCTACCGGATTATGAGGTACAGCTCTACATTCTTGTTGTAACTCCTTAAAGTTAGTCAATACCCCGTTATGAGCTACTACCCAGTCACCTACCTCGAATGGGTGTGATGTATCGTCTTGGAAATACCTCTGACTGCTAGTAGGAGCTTGGTTATGCCCTAGGAATAATTTACAATCTGCAGGTACACCCATATCTTCCATACAGAAAGAACCTTCTTTACGTATAATACCGTAATGTGCCTTATCACCTTTAACAGATGCATACAATAATCCAGTAGCAAAGTTGCCTCTAGATTGGTTAGCTTCCTCTAACACCTCGAAGGTATTACTATCATCACTACAATATATTCCGCACATACTCTTATTATAGTATAAAACCAGTGTAGAATCCATAAATATTATTATGAATTTCGCTACATGGACAAACCGAGTAATTAATGAGAGCAGTGAACATTACTTTGCTGAAGAGCTTCTAGAGGAAAGTATTGCTAAGACACTGAAGCCAGTAGTTAATAAAATGAAGAAACTAAACATAGGTGTACCATACCGTGATGCTCGCTTATTTTTCTTCAATTACCTTCAAGATCAGCACCCTGAAGTTATTCCAGCTGAATTTAAAGATTCAAAAAGAAAACCATCAGCAAAAGATGTTAATGCAATGGTAGGTCAGATTGCAATTGATCGCCCAGAAATGCTTGATACGTTTGCAAACGAATTCGAAGCATACGCCACCGGTAAGGATGACGAAAATCCGGATGAGGATAGAGTATCAGAGTTTCTTAGAATCGCGATGATACTTAGAACTGGCAAAAATGTTCGGCCTAAAAAACATGAAGGTTATAAGACAAAGGAATATAGCAACTTATCAGCTGAGGAGATCAAAAACACAACAATGGATGCAATTGAAAAGGCTCCAGTTGAAAAAGGAGTAGATCCTGATATTGGGGATGAGAAGCTTCTACTGAAAGTAGCATTCACTAAGGTACTTGCTCAACTCCAAGAGCTTGACGAGCTTGACCCTAAGGTACTTGTCAATATCGCTGACACTGGCGCAAAAGTAGACAGCATTGATAAGTTCAAGCAGTTTTTAGATTACATGCACCAGTTCGAAGAGTACCATCTCGCCGAAGCATACTTACGTGATATGATCGCAGTTCTTGAAAGGGAAATGGCTAGTAAGGAAGACGAAGAGCTTGATGATTTTGATACAAATCGTCATTCAGATGAAGATATTCCGGAATATTTAGAGGACTTGCATGCGATGAGGGCTGGTAAATTTCCTGGTATGAAGAAGAAGAGAAAGGTAGTTGATTATGATACATCTTATGCACCCGTTTACGACACAGAAGAAGACGCTGAAGGTGTCAGTGTAAAGCAAGAAGTACTTAACGCTGTTAAACAAGGTGCTGGTGAGTTTGCTCATAAAGCAGCTGGTATGCTTCAGTCAGCTAAAGAGCTTCATGACCAATATAGCAGACAGGGTGATCAAGAAAGAGCTAGTATCACTAAGTCACTCGTTAATCACTTCACTGTACAATCAAAGTTTGATGAAGATGCAGAGGCAAAGCCGGACTATATGGATATGGACAGCGATGGTGACAAAGAAGAGTCGATGAAGAAAGCTGCTAAAGATAAGCACGCTGCATGTGAAGATGCCGAAAATGGGTGTGATTGTGGCATGTGTCCGGATTGTGCTGATAATGCAAGATATGGTACCTCGGATGAAGAGCAGAAGAGCATTAAAGATGAATACCATCTTTCCCCAGAGCAGTATGAAAAAGCTCGAGGAATGTCAGACTTTGATGCTAGTGAATGGTTCTTTAGCCCGTCACAGAAGCTATACTTTAGAAAAAGAGAAGGTGGTGAAGATCAAGAGCAATCAACTGCTCAGTATATGTCTAAAGCCCCTGTTGAAAAACGCGAAGAGTCTGAAGAAGTAAGAATGTCTCAACAAGAGATTAACCAAATGCTCGCTAACCGAGAGAGAGAAAGAGTTCAAAACCTTTACGCTCAACAAAGACTGCATACTCAAGGATATTAATTGTATCATAACACATGTTAATAGCAAATACACTATACACTTATAAGGCAAAAGTAGTATCCGTATATGATGGTGATTCCTTGAGATTGGATATTGATCTCGGATTCAAAGTCGTTATGCAAAACCAGCGCGTCCGATTACTCGGAATAGATACACCGGAAGTAAGAGGTGAGGAGCGTGAATCTGGTATAGCTGCGAGGGATTACATGAGAGATTTATTATCAGATAAAGAAATTATAATTACCACTATAAAGGATAAGTACGGTAAATATGGTAGGTGGCTGGTAGAGGTGTTCATACCAGACGAAACACAAGAGAGTGGATTTCTAAATGTTAATCAACATTTAATTAGCGAGGGCTTAGCTGTCCCATACGGGGAATGAGTGAGTACGAGAAAAATAAATACTATTGCGGTGCGTGGTGGACGCCGAAATGGGTTCGTAGGATTTTAAGTACTAGGTTTAACGCTAGTTGTAAAATACATGATCTAGATTATGATACTACGAGGTTTAGTAGAGAAGAGGCAGATACTAGATTTTTACTTCATATGATAAGACAGGCAAAGAGCTCTATATTCTGGGAGGTTATAGCTACATTCTTTTATATTTCAGTTAGACTAGTTGGTAAACTATCGTGGGGCAGAAAAGATTAATTGATAGACTTACAACCATTCTTCTCATATATAGCGTCTAACTTATCCTGCTGTATATAATCTAGAGGGTCCCTCAGCTTAGCTTCAACGAAGCCTTGTAGCCTTAAGCTGCTGCTAGCAGACTCAACGTCACAAGGGTACTCACCTGAATAGCATGTATATGTATTACTAAAGTTTACCCCAAGGGAGACACCGTCTAAGACGATATCTTTTTTAGACATTTCAATAAGAGGAGCAACTACTGTAATTCTATTCTCTCTATTAAGTGCTGTTACGGTATTTAACTGATCTACGAACTCTTCAGATCCATCCCAGTAACCGGCTAAACTATCTGCTTGCGCGGCACCGTACCATACTTCACCAGCGCCTACAGCCTCAGCATAAGAGCAAAGCATACTCAAGAACATTAAATTACGGAACGGTACATAACTCTTAGGTTGAGCCTCGCCCATCATATCATTTACATTCGGGGTATCAATATTATCATTAGTAAGCGACGATACTGGTGCCATCTCGCGTATAAAAGTTGTATCGAGTAATTTATTATGAAATACTGTATCAGGGTATAAGTTCTTAATATCAGCTAGCTGCTTTTCAACACACTCCAGTTCTCGTTTATGGCGCTGCCCATAATCAAAGCTAATAGTATGTACTTCATCTGCTAGCTTTGCAGCTTTAAACAACAGTACAGCAGAATCCATCCCACCACTGAGAGTTACAACAATTTTTCTTTTCATTCTCATTCTTTAATTATATACTAGTTACGACTTAACCGCTTGCACGTCGTCATCAGTTACTTCATCCGGAATAATTTCATCCGCATCATCTACATCCTTATTACTATACTTCCACTCTTTCTTAATTTTCTCTTCGATAACAGGTATAATAGTATTATCCCATAGTTCAGTATCATCTTTCCACTTACTATAATAGCCGAGCTTCTTACCGTCTGGTAATTGATATGTTGAACCCGTCTGCGTAACTGCTCCGAGACCTACCGCAAGATCTAATAGACCGAAATACTTATGCAACCCGCGATCGAACGACAGATACATCTCACCTTGCAAGTACTGCTTAACGAAACGATTCTTAACGGTCAGTGCTCGTAGAATAACACCAGAGTAGCTCTTTTGACCTACAGCTAATTTACCATCAGTGTTCTTATCTTCCTTAACCGGTTTACGAGCTAGCTGGATAGTAACAGAAGGTAGATATACAGTAGCAGTACCACCTGGCATTGCTTTTACAAGCGACGGGAACATTGCTGATGGGTCTTCATAAATGTGGTTAGTGGCAAGAATAGTAGTTTTAGTTAAGCCAGATAGTTGAGTAAGCGTACGTAATAGCGACTTCATTGCTTTAGCTCTACTACCCATATCAGCACTTACATTACCCTTTGTCTGACGATTGATCTGCAATTGACTTTCCATATTACCTAGAGAGTCAATAGCGATTATAAATTTACCTTCCTGACCCTTCTCCTTTACTTTAGTTAAGAAGTCGAAAATCGTGTTGCGGCATTCTTCAATACTAAAGACTGGTACATACTTCACCTTACTAACATCTAGACCTAACGCTTCAGCACCATCCCTATCGATAGCGTTCTCACTATCAAAGATAACTGGAATTAAACCTTCCTTTTGAGCATTAGCTAGAATCTTTTGCAGAATAAACGATTTACCGGTCATACTAGGGCCGGCTAAAAGAGTCATTCTATTCTTCGGAATACCTCCATGCAGTGAGCCTGATACAATACCGTTAAGTACCATAGAACCAGTATCGATCCACCCGTCGACGTTACTAATCGCACTTTCATTTAGGAAAGACGCGTATGGATTAGACTTATCAATTACAGATAAAATATCATCAATTTCTTTACTCATATACCTAATTATAGTATATGTTTATAGTAGATCAACAAAAAAATACCGTATCAATTATATGGTATGTAATTTATTACAAAGATTCGCTCAGCAGTTTATCTGTATCTTTTAGTAATTTTTTAATCTTTACAGATATATGGTTACTCTTCCATTTATATTCCTCAAAGAACTCTTTCCATGATAATACAATTGTCCTCAATCTTTCGAGATTTACATCTTTTAAATCATCCTCAGTCAATTGACCATATTTTATTGCTCTAAATAAAGCATTATTAATGACCTGTATATCCTCGGACTCTGAAAATGTTGCAGTTATTACGCCCTTTGTGTATTCAGGAGGCGTTCCGACTTCGATTACTTCAGGTTCTGGCTTTTTATTTGACGCCTTCAGTTTATCAATTTGATCTACTAACTTAGCAATTTCAGCGTCTTTCTGCGTAACGATATTATGTATAGCTGCATTAGCTTCGTTACGTACTTGCTGATTAATTTCCTCTCGGAGTTTTTCAGCTTCGTCCTTTCTTACATGACCGAAGTATGATGAGTCGTCAGATGGAGGACGAAATGATTGTGTTGACCAGTTTGACATAAAAATATTTACATATACTATTATATGTATCAACTAAACTAATAATAAAAAAGTGTGAGGGAGTCGACTGGTCGTATCCAATCCTTATCCACGTTATCAACCCCCGCCACAGCAGAGGAATTACAAACTCAACCTAGACACCAATCTAAGAATAGGTCAACTTCTTAGACTTTTTCGCCAATTTGTGCTTAAATCAGAGGCATGGCAGGTAGATAAATCTTACTCGTCAAAGAGCTTAATTACTTCGGCGTCTTCTGCTGCAGCTTCGACTGGTACTAGTACTGGGTTAACAACCTTTTCATATTGATCAACAATACGTGGCTCAATTTCGAAATCGCTACCTAGAGCAATGTTATTAACACTCCAAGAGAAAACGGTTGAACGTTCTGCATCTTCGCCGACTGGCTGGACGAACTCTGGAAAGAATAGTGGGAAAAGCTGCACAGCCATCTGGCCGTCCTGCTGTGGTTGAACAGTGATCATTACAGGACTCTTTACCTGAATAAAATCACCTTTTGATACTTCCTCACCGAAAACGGTGCGGCCTGCGTTATCAATAAACGTGGTATACTTTTTATCTGTCATATATATAATTATATCGGTGTTCCAGTCTAATCAACTAAGTAAATCAAATAAATCTGTCTGAACTGCAGCTCCAGGCCTTTGGATAGACCAACTCACATTATCATAAAAGCGTTCAATAGCAGAGTAGATAATCTTCTCGAACATTAATTCATAATCTATCTTGAGCTTTTTCTTAAATTCGTCAGGTAGGTAGTATTTATATGCTATATTACCTATGTTATATGGGTTAGGCTTCTGCACGTAAAAAAATCTGACCTTATCTCCACTACTAATCTCTTCATATTCCTTATCAATATTAAACTTCTTAAGAAGTAGGTTATGATAGTATGCGGCTTTGACGTGACTAGGCATGCCTTTGCATGTTGTAAAGCCATTGCATTGAGTCGAATACTTCTCGTAATTTTTAATACCTGATACAAAAGCGATATCCTCAATAGGTAGGCTTTTAAAGATCCTATAAGCCTCATTCAGTACACTATTAGTCTTATTAATATCACGAGTACTCAGCATCGTCTCAATAATATCCTTAACATAAGGTTTAATAGCAGCCGGCATAGTACTCCGAACGACCTCAACCCCGGTATACTTGTATTTATCCATAGCAATTCCCTCGTCATCGAGTATATGCATAACGTAACGCTTCTTCTGCAGGAATACACCAACATCGGCAATCATCTCACGTTTAAATACGAACCTACAGTCTTGAGAGTTAAGTGAACGCACACCCCATATTTTAATTTCATCATTCAAGAAATCTTCAATCTTTTGAACCTCGTCATGTAACTCTTTAGTTATCTTACCATCCGGTCCAGTAAAGTTAATATCAGTATTATCGATGATATGCTTAATAGATATATACGACGAGTCTGTATCGTTATATATAACACTATCATTAAGCTTCATCTCGTCATCAATACCTACACGTTTAGTTATATACTTCTTGAGTAGCTCATTTGAGGTTTTAATTACTGCCTGGCCAGTCAAGGTAATTGAGGCAGCAATATCATCATCACCGAACGGGGCATGCTTATTACCGAAGTACCCGTATATCGAGTTAATAAAAATCTTAATACAGAGCTGCTTCGAATCTAACTGATCAATACGTACCTTTAGAGCCGGCGTCGGATTAGCAGCATACTCATGCTTTAGCTTAGTAAGTATCTTTTTAACTTCGACTCGCTTATTATAATACTCATCAAGAATCTCAGGCATTACACCTTTACGCTTCTGCGTAAACATTACATTAGCACGACTTATACCAATCTCTTCATCTTTAACAAACTTACCAAAGCTCTCAATTGGCATTGTGAATGTCTTACCGTTAACGTGTCTAATCGTAATTTCCTTGTCGTTTTTATCTTCAATTTTACCTACCTTAGTCTCCGGAGACATATTAAGAGATATCATTACGTTCGGATATAGCGAGTTAGCATCAAACGAAATAATATTTTTCTGAAATCCCTTTAGCGGTTCACCGACATATGCACCTGGATTCTTACCAGTATCCTCGTTACGAATGAATGTAGGGATACATTGCTGGCGCCTCCTACCTCTAATAGCAGTAGCACCGTTAATAACGGACAACGATCCCATAGCTGCTTCAAAAGTAGTTAATCCGGAATAAGCCAGCATGCGAATTAAATCAATATACTTCAGTTTAACATCTAAATTCTTAAGAAGTCTAACGTCTTGAATGTTGTAGTCAACGAACGTCTGCCAATCCTCATCAGATAGAGTAGCAAGATTCATATTACCATACTCAATCTTTTTCTCACCAAGCTCTAATTCACCGATAGCATCGAGCTTATAACTCTCACGGAGACCCATAGAGAACTTCTTATACACATCAAGATAGTCAAGCAGTGATATACCTTCTATAGACCATTTTACCTGGTCTCTCCCAAAGGCTCCCTTAATGATCCTACTAGTTACATTACCTGTAGGGGACATACGAGCAACCCATTCATCCCCAAGGATACGGCGGCATCTGTTAATAATATAAGGTATATCAAAGAACTCAGAGTTCCAACCAGATAAGATATCAGGAAAGTCCTGCTCTAGATGCTGAATATACTTCTTAAAGAGATCTTTCTCGTCATCACACTTTATGTAAGTTACATCATCTTGATGATTCTTGTAGTCGTATAACCCAAAAGTCGTAAAGTGATCTGCTATAGTATCATATACAGTTATAACAGTTACTTTATGATTACCAGTTTGAATATCTGGGAAGTCGTCAGGAGAGTAAGTCTCGATATCAATAAACATCGTCTTAATGGGATGCTTATTGAAGTCTTCTTCTTCGTTCTCCTCCCAGTAACGATCTACAAGATATTGTTGATGTGATTGTAAGTTTTCAAATACTCTCTTAATGCCGGTATCTTTAATAAACTTGTACCGACCATACTGATTCTGGAACTTTTTCTTAATTAACTTAGTACCGAAAATGGACTCGTATTTACCATTACCTTCGACGAATAAATACGGTTCATGAGACGTCTCGTATGAGATACGCTTACCGTTTTCATCCCACGTAAAGAGTTTAACTGAACTTTCTCTACCATTATATACTATATTTCGATAACTCACACCATAATTATAATGTAGTTCCGCGTAGTATCAACCTATTTATTATGTCTAGCTAGATTAATTCTCTTAGGATCACCGACATGGTATTGGTAGACTTCAGTATAACAGTCGATGTTATTATCACTCTCTAACCAGCGGGTATCAGCATAGGATGAAGCCTTTTTGCATAAAGACTTATAACGCTTTCGATCACCTAGAGTCCTCTCAATTTGAGCAATCATCTCGTCTCCTGTTTTGAATCTAATAGGGGCATTCTCGTACGTGCATATATCCTGGCATGCAATAGGTAGACCTAGTGCACATGCTTCGATATATTTTAAATCTGATTTTGAACGATTAAAAACATTATCCTGTAGAGGTGCTACAACCATATTGACGTTTAGATCACGTAATTTATCACCATATTCAAATAGCCTTGCCCATGGGTGGAATTCAATCTTACCGGCCATAACGAGCGGTTTGAGTGATAACGGGAAAGCTCCTAAAAATACCCATTGATATTTATCAACTGTTTTTGCGATAACTCTATTTACATGCTCGAAGTCATCCTTCTGACCTACATTATTATCAACATCGAAGTGGGCTCCGGAGCCAGCGTATAAGATTCTTGGTTTCTTTTGATTATCCTCAAAACTCTTCATCGTGCGATTTAGATCACTTCTGTTACCTAACCAAAACTTAGGCATAAAATTAGGTATAACAGTTACGTTCTCATTACCTGTCTTCTCTTTATAGTAGTCACGCATGAATGGACATGTAACGGTAATCTCGTCACACATATACATAATCTCCTGAGCACTCTTTCTGATTTGAGGATCTGTAAATGCACTTTTAAACTTATTATAGTCAGGTATATCTTCCGAGAAGCAGATGTCATCAATTTCATATATAAGTCTAAAGTTTTGCTTGTCTGCAACACCACGTAAAAATTTAATAAAATGTAATTGCTGTGGCGTTGCCTGTCTCTGTATACGTACACCTTTTACTCCTGTGTATTGTCTCGCATCCCCGTTCATTACCGTCGTTCCATGTACAACAGCTTTACTATGAGCATTCATAACCTGCTCAGGCCATATCATCCTCCAATGACCGCAACCGGAATAATCAGCATAGTAGTTCATAAAACGTGGCATGCCGAGCTCCGGGGATTGTGGTACTGGTTGCTGCCCTTGTTTAACGCCACGTACTTGACTAGCTAGTCCCATTGGCAAATTAGCTTGCATAGGTGAGGCTTGGAATGGAAGTCTGTTAAGCATATATATACTATTAATTATAGTAATTTTTTATTTAATCCACAAATTCTACGCGTTTAGTAATACCGTTACTCTTCTCCAAAAATACAATATCACCGGTGGCAGCTTTAATGCTTTCCTTACGATGGCTAATAACAAATATACACTCTTTTTGCGTTTCAACACGATCATTTAAGATCTCTAAAACTAAGTCAACACCTTTTTCATCGAAACTACTATCAAATAGCTCATCATAAAAACTAAGGTTATAGTGAACATCTCCTTGAGCTTTTCGCATATCCATAAATGAGAAGAGGCATGCGAGGTCAATAGCTTTTCTTTCAGCTCCAGAAAAGTTATTATAAAGACATACCTTACCTTTTTCATTAATAATCTCCTCTTCAAAATACTCATTAAAGACGCAGATACTATTACTATCTAGTTTCTTGAGATAGTGCGTAAGTTTAGAGTTAAAGTTGCGTAAAATTTTCTTAACGATAAAGCTCTTTACTCCTTCTTCTGAGACGACAAACTTTGCAACATCTAAGAAGTCTAATCTATTTTTAAGACTGTTAATATCAGCCTTAATAGTATCAACCTTATCTTGATACTCATTAACTACACTATCAAAAGTATTAGTTTCATTCCTTACTCCTTCTAACTCACTCTCAATTTCGGTTATACATTTTTGTATATAATTAACAGAGTCACTAACTTGACTGATACTATATTTCTCTCTCTCGATGTTAGTAATTTTATCGGCTAGAGTTTGAATTGCATTATTAATTTTCTCTTCAAGAGTCTTTTTACCATTTAATTCACTAGTAAGTTCATCTAGTTTTATTTTCTGATCGGTTATACCAGCCTTTATATGACGCTTCTTTTCATTGATAGCTTCTATATCATGATCAGCAATCGGTCGGAGACAAACCGGGCAATCGGCTTCTGATGTACCTATCTGTTTATAATCTTCAGCTGCAGTTCTTAGCGTCAGCCTACACTCAATTAAATCATGATTAATTACATCTATTTCATCTCGTACTGCTTTCTTTTTCTGGCTTACTTCCTCTTTCTTTTCTTCAAAGGGAGTAGCATCTAAATTATTAATACTATCCAGTCGCTCATTAGCTGCTTTAAGATCAGCTGAGTGTCGGTTGCAGGTTGACTCTAATGTATTAACCTTCCTGCCATGGTCAATATCGAAATTATTCTTATGATTCTGCTGTAGTTGCAAATAACCGGACGTTTCTTCTAATCGAGTAACATTAATATCAAAGTCTTTCTTAACCTCGCTCTGATCACTTCTAACATCATTTAGCATCTTAGAGAATACTTCTAGATTAAAAATCTTTTCAATAAACTTACGTTTCTCAACCTTATTCTTAGCCATAAAAGGTATATGGTTATTGAGAGTCATGATAACACAATTTTGAAATATCTCTGGTGATGATGACAATACGGTTTCAATATACTGGTTTGTATTTTGAATAGTATCACGTGTCTTATCAACATCATTCTTATATATTGTGCATTTTGATGGCCCTAAGGTGCGTACAATTCTAAAGTCATTTATACCATATTGCGGGTCATCAACACTAAACAATAGCTCGACAGATGTCTTACCGTCTGTTAAATTATTAGGTATAAAGGTCTTCTTAATTTCGCGTAATGTATTACCAAATATTGAGAAGTATAGAGCATCAGCAATAGTACTCTTACCCACACCATTTCTTCTATCCTCCTTATCGCGATTTATACCAGTAACAATATGCAAGCCAGTCTCGAAGTTTACCTTCACTACTTCTTCACCGACTGATAAGAAGTTCTTAATTTTTAACTCTTTAAAATTTACGTATTTCATTTTGGTCTATCTACTGATCGGTTATATAGTTCTGTAGTGTATTTTGCAACTTCACTCTTATTATCAATATCTAACATGTTAATAAATTCAGTAATAGCTTCCGACATATCTACTCCAGAAAGATCAAACTCATTATCTTCTGCGAATTGTACTTTATTATAATTAGCATCATAATCAATTCTAATATCACTGGGCTTATAACTAGCAAGTTTTGTAACTAGTAAATCCATATCTGCAGAATTAACATTTTTATCTACAATAAATTTAATAATGTTACCGGTTACTTCAGATCTAAAGTATGCTTCAGGATCTTTTTGTGTTATAAGCTTAGATAGGAATATCTTAACATGTTTAGGTGTTACGGTATTTTTATAAAACTCATAACTTAAATCCTCGAGATCTAAAACATAATATCCTTTGGTCTGGCCTGAATCACCGAAATCCATTTCATAAGGGTTACCGACATATATGATTTCACTATTATCAAACTTTCTACTCGCTCTTAAGTGGAAGTGGCCTGAGAATACTAGAGGCGCTTTATTAGCTAAAGCTTCAGGATTATCACCATGGTCACAAACCTTGAAGGAGTTCATTTTAAAGTTTACTAGCTCGAAGTGACCGAATACTAGATCACAATCTGGAATGTCTTTTAGTTGAGTGCCCCATGGGCAGAAGACTGTATTAACGCCGTGTATATTACATTGCGCCATTTTATCATAGACTGTAAGGTTACTATAACCTCTCAATATACTCAGACTGTTAATCTCACTTGTATCTTTATACCATGCATCATGATTACCAGTAATCATCGTAATATTAAAGTCACAGAATTTATCTAAAAAGTCTTTAGCGAAGTTTAATGTTTTGACGCTTATCTCATCCCTATAATGGAAGAAATCTCCACAAAAGATAATATCAGAAATACCTTTAGACTTCAAGTCTTCAATATACCAGTCACTCCATTGATTTGCTACACCTAGCCAGAAGTCACTATTCTGGTGAACGCCGAGGTGTATATCAGAAAATATAGCTACCTTTTTACTCATATTAATAATCGTCATAATTTGGCTTAACATAAACCTGACCGCCACCAGAATCTAACATCTCTCTCTCATAAACCTGCTCTCTATAATCACATAGAGTTTGATGATGTTTTTTCTCCTTTTTAATTCTATTAATAAAGGCATGGAATGCGATAGTAGTAAAATAAGAGAACGGATTATATTCTGAATCTACATTGAACTTTTTATTCTGCAGAGCTGTATACATCTTAACTAGAGCATCACCAATCATGTCTTCTTTATAAGTGTAATTTATAAAATTAGATTTATTACCTAAGCCGTAAGCGATCCTCTTAAGTGAGTTTGCTAGTTCAAAAATACAATCCTCAGTTACGTAATACTCTCTAATCTGTTGTTTAAACACAGCAGGGTTAACGTAGTACTGGTCAATCTTCGGCTTAGGCCCTCTCTTCTTAGGAGCCGGTTTATCCTCGATTACAGGAGCCTCAACAGTCTTAGGCTTTTCGTCAGTCTTAGTTTCTTTGTCGCTTGGCATAATATAACTATAGTATAGTATATGACTAAGTAACTATCAACTTATTTCTCAGTAACCTGCACTATTTTATAAGGTATCTTCTCCTGCTCATAAATCTCTTTTCTACGAGCAACATGCTTTTGACCATATTTAAGCTGATCTGCTATATCAATTATTTTAAGATTATCCTTACTATCATGCAGTCGTAAACCACGTCCAATAGTCTGAATAGTGCGTATAGAGCTTTTACCACCTGCAGCAAATACAATCATGTGTATATTTTTAATATTAACTCCGGTACTAAAAATAGAACTCATAGCTATACAAACTACATTATCTTCTATCTCCATTATTCTCTTAATATTTTCACGCTCTTCAATCTCTAACTCACCTTTAACAAAGTATACTCGTTTATCTTTTAAAGCAGACATTAGATCGTAAAGTGTTTCGCCGTGTTTCAGATGATTTACTAATACTAGAGCATTATTGTTAAAATTAGCACATATCTGATTTATTATATTGTTTCGAAATTGATTCTCATATATAAAATCTAATTCAAGCCTGTAATTCAGTTTAGCAGCTGCGCCTGTTTTATACGCCGGTGAGCTTAAAAATTCAGATTCAATAATAGTTGTACTTGCTGGTGTTAAGTGTTTTTCGGTACGTAGCTGAAAACTATCCTTTTCGTAAATAATACTCCCTATCTTACCGACAATATTCCATTCATCAACTTTACTATCAGGCATAGTACCGGTCAAACCGAACTTATGAACAGTTCTGATCTGCTGTACCATCTTACTTACCTTATTACTCTTTTTGACTTTATGACACTCGTCTATAACTAACGCATCTACCTTTTCTAACCAGTCATTATCCTTAAATTGACTCTGAAGTATACCTAGGTTAGCTATAATAACATTAGCAGTAAAGTCTGGTTTATTCTTACCGGACCATTTAGTATACTTAAAGGGTGCATCATATTCACTAAAGTCGCTAAACGTCTGATTGACTAAGCCTAAATCTGGTACAATCAAAAGACATTTAAATGTATCACCCGTACTCTTAAACATACTCGATAGTAGAGAGCATATTGTTAGAGTCTTACCGGCACCTGTACCCATTTTTAGAATACCTCTACCAAATTGAATTGCTTTCTTACAAGCAGCTAACTGATAATCTCTCAATGGTAATGTTAACTCATCATATACGTCTGCGGATGCTAACGTAGGTTTTATAATATCAGATACATTACTATCAATATGTAATTCCTCATCAGGGTAAACTTCCTTAATGTATCTTAATATATCAAAAAACAATCCAGCTTCGAAGAGACCGGTTGGTGTAATACAATAATTTCTGATATCAGCAAAATGTCTAGCTCTACCCTTCAACCTAAATCGAGCTGTTGCATCGGTTTCACTAAAAAAATCGCGAATAGCGGGCACGAGTTCGCCTGCTATTCTAATCTTATTATTAACTAGTTCAAATTTAATCATCCCTATATAGTTTCCATCTTCATTATCTCGATGATATTCTTGATGTCAAAACCTAAGCTTGTAAATGTTCTTTCAACCTTTTCTAGATAATCAACAATTAGTTCTTGCTCATCGATACGATTTTGCAATTCTATCATTCCCTCATGTTGATATGAGCTTTTCTCTGCTATAGGTCTAGTCACCTTTACTGGAGATTCTCGTTGTATAGCTTGTACTATATCTTCTCTTAAGGAATACCTTTCAGCTTTTAGATTAAGGAGTGACTTTTTATGCTGAATCAATCGACAGACCCAGTAGTGTTTACGAGCTGGAGTCTTAAGTGACATCTCTTTAATATTGAACTCATCGATATGTAGCTCAACCTCAATCTCTTTACTATACCTTTCAATTATTTCCGCATTCACATCCTTATTATACATGTATTTACACGGTTTGCAACTATTAACTAGTGATATAACATAGAAAGCCTAAGCCGTAATACATAAATAAATATTAATATGAGGGATACACAGAGATTATTTGAACGTACAGTAGATAAACTGCTCAAAGGGGTGGAAGATATTGATTATGATGAGAATGAACTTAAAATGGGCATCGATGTTGAGACGGAGCACCTAGAGGATCCTAAAGATAGAGCAACAGCAGAGAAAATCGCTAAGCACCATCTCGCCGAAGACCCTGCATATTATAGTAAGCTCAAGACAATACATGACGAGGATGAAGGTAATACAGTAGGTGGAGGTGCCCTTGGACCAGCAGCTGCAGTAGGTCATTCACAATCAGGTGATTGGTACGCTCCCGGCGATGCTAGAGTACCTCAGATATTAGGCGGCATTCAGACTCGCCGTGGGACTATTGGCCGGAAACGTAGAAAAAAGAAAAAGAAAAAGTAAGTACGTGCGATGGAAACAGGTCACTGGACAATACATGGCACGATACCTGCGGATGCTTTCGGTTTTATATATGAAATTACTAATACAGTAAATCAAAGGAAGTATATAGGTAAAAAACAGATGGTAAAGCGTATTAAACGAGCACCACTCAAAGGTAAGAAGCGTAAAAGAATTGATTTTGTAGAGAGTGATTGGAAGTCCTATACAGGCTCTTCAGATAGACTTAATGCTGATATTGAAGAGCTTGGTAAGGAGACTTTTACATTCCAAATTTTAAGATTTTGTGGTAGTAAATTTGAACTAAGTTATTTTGAATCTAAGATGCAATTTGAA
>Ga0099847_1000028_pt1 | contig 37747 bp, 56 predicted proteins | sample CB_VirMetaG_2_FD_78178 | JGI IMG/M metagenome (GOLD analysis project Ga0099847, IMG submission 78178) | Freshwater to marine saline gradient viral communities from Chesapeake Bay - CB_1504_2 Viral MetaG | ecosystem: Environmental > Aquatic > Marine > Coastal | place: USA: Chesapeake Bay...
ACAAAGAAATCAGAACCACTTGGTCCTGCACATATGAAGTGCTGATACGCATCAATGTTAGCGCGTTTCATCCAACCACTCCAAGTCCAAGTCTTACGGTTACCAGCAACAGATGGTGTGCGGTTTAGAAATGCGCTGTCGCCGTCGTTAAACAGTAACGATTGCTCAATGAGGTACGCCGCAGCCGTGGAGCTTACGATGCCAAGTGGAATGGTGTGGAGCATTACGCTACCCCGCCATGGTTCCCCATCAACAGCCATGTGTCAGTAGCAATCTTGAGGCAAGATACTGCGCCATATTGCGCTGCGATAGCGCCTGTTCCCGTGCTGACGCCGTTGACTGTGACGCCTGACCCGCCTACCACGCTCGTTACTCCTGCGGCCAACATCACAATGTCGACGCGATCTCCAACGGCAAAGGCAACAGAAGAGTTGGGTGGGATCGTTAAAGTGTTTGCCGACCCGTTGCTCATGGTAACAGTTTTAAATGCATCACCAATCACTAGAGTGTATGTCGTGCCTGTCTGAGCATTGACCGTGCCTTGTACCATCGATGGCACGATTGCATTGTCTCCAATGCTGACAACGCTGCCTACTTTCGTCAGACCAGCGCCAACAGTAATCTGTGACATTTGAACGCCAACCCAGTTGTCTGGGCTGTTGTCATCTGCAACAAATTGTATCTGTGCGTTAACGTCAGTGATCGTGATGTCTGACGCTGAACCGTTTAATGTGTCAGAGCCGCTGCGCTGAAAGATCAGGCTGTTGGAAGCAGATGTCTTTTGAAAAGCATACTTTGTACCTTCGGCAGTGCCGATTGCTGGCAGTGTAACCGTGATATCGTTAGACGATGTGTCGCACAGATAATACGTACCGTCGGCTGACAATGCTGGAGATAACGCCGCACCAGTTTGGTTTACGACAGTTGAGTATATTTGACCGCTAGCAGCTTGTGCCGCAGACGCCGCAGCGTTCGCAGCGTATTTCTTAGCGGAGAACACACCACCCGCAACAACTGTATCTACGTCGAATGACGCACCGCCTAGCGCCCATTGCTTGGCTGACCCTGTACTAACCGTAGTACCTTGGCTGTATTCTTTAGAAGAGAACTCTGATGTGTCAACTGCCCCGCCTGTCGTTGTAGCCCATTCTTTAGCAGCACCGCGAGCGCTTGTCGTTGTTACACCTGTGCCGCCAATAGCCCAAGCCTTAGAGGCGTAATCTGAGCCTGTTACCGCGCCGTCAATTTTAGTGGCGTAGTTGGTTGAAAGTGTTGCACTCGCCGCCGTAGAAACTACGTCTGCGTTAGTCAGTGCAAGATCAGCCGCCGCTGCGTTCTCGCTGACAAGTGCCGCCGCTGCACTGGCCGCCGCTGCGTCAACTGCCGTGTCTACATCGTTTGTTGAGTTTTCTAAAGCATTACCAGCAGCATTCCATTTTAATGCCTTATTAGCGCTAGGCTCAGGCACCTCTGTAGATGCTCCACCAGAATATGTTGCAGGATATTGAAAAGAATCTCCCAGATCACGCTCTTGTTCCTGAGAAATCATTGTTAATCGGTCAAGCGCAGACTCATGTGTCTCTGCCGGGAATGCATCGTTCTCAACGTAATCAGTCCCTTGTGTTTGAGCAGTGTTTCGGCGGATAACCCACTGCACAGTATCGGCAGGTGCGGTTGCCGCAGTTACCGTGCCTGTTGCATTGCTGCCCCCAGATACTGTAAAGTCAGAGCCATTGGTTTTAGTGGCTTCTGCGCCTGTAGCAATAGTGCGCTCAATGACCTCTAGCTCTGCCCCCGTGCCAGTGCCAAAAAAGGCAAACGTCACAGGGAAAGCAACGGTGCTGCCATTGCCTGTGTACGATACTTCAGTAGTTGTGCTAGATAAAGTCATGTCATTTTCCTCTGTGGCATAATACCATCATTGCTATAAATTTGGAAGCATTGAAGACGGATCAGGCGCTCTGTATGGGGTTAACTCTCCCGGCCTCCACCAATATCCTCCGCCGCGCTCTTCTGCTTGTTCTTCCATTCGCATAAATCTTGTGTAGGCTTTTGGGTCAAATACTTTATAAAGTTCGTCAAACAACCTTCTTTTTATTAATTGTATTGGGGCTGCGTTAACGGCGGGTGCGTAAGTATCGAGATAACGCACAAATTCTTTTGCAAAATTTGTATCTCCGTCTTCAAACAATTGGATAAAATTGCCTATAGTAAGATCCCCAGTATCTTGCAAAAATTGCGCTACTGGCCCCCCTATTGATGCTTGCAATCCGCCGTATTTGTTAACAGCCCCGTATATAATATCTGCAATAATCCCAACGCCGCCGCCCTTTAAGGAAGCTCTGCCCCAAAAATCTGAATCCATTTCTTCAAAATCTCTGCCTTGCGACAAAGATAATAACTGCAAACTCATTGCCCCGCCCATTGTAAGCGCTGCGCCATACCCTCCTAAATACGCCGCTTTTCCCATTAAGCTCATATTTATTGTTCTTCTGTAGTGCGTGTTCCAAACTGTCATAGGAAACGATTTAAACATTTTAAATGACAGCGTAGCTTCTCCGGGAATTGTTCCCGCTCTAGCCCGCCCTTTAAGGGCAGTTTCGCCGCGCAAAGATTTGGTTGGTATAGAAAATTCTCTTTGAGTATACATCATTGATGAAAATTTTGCGAACAAGTTTGATTGTTGTTCCATTGAAAGATCAGCGCGTTTAAACACATCTGCAATGCGAAGCATATTAAATGTGCCTTCACCAAACACTGGGCCAACCCTAAATTGATCCCAATCTGCCGGGGTAATGTCATAGTCTTTCATAATTTCTACAAACGGCAAATCGTCAAATGCCTTGTTTGCGTTATCTGCCAACGTCCCCATAAACTCTAATGCATAAGCCCATTGAGCAGATTGCGTGTGAGGCGTTAAAAAGTTTAACCTCATTGCTACATCAGATATGCGCCTTGCCCACATTGGAGCAAAAATTTCCCCGTGATACCGCTCTGCACCAGCAGCCATTTTAATTGCAGCGTCAAATCCAAGACCAGAACGTAAAGCTATTTTTCTGTCTGTGTCGCTTAAAGGGTTCATAAGGCGAAAATATTGCTTCATGTATTTGCCAGTGGCAGTCTTGTCGTAGTTTGACGAAAACGTGCGGCCCATATTGTCTGTGACAATGCTAAGAATACCTGTGCCGCCTAACCAAGAAGATACAATGCCAGTGCGAATAACTTGAAATGCTCTTGCCCATAAATTGCCGTATGAAGCGCTGTTGGCGTGTGTAATTTCATCGTACATTTCATCTGTTAATTTAACAATAGTTGCAACTTCATCATACAAATTTGATTTTCTTAATTTATCTTCTGTAAAATATCCTCTAGCTTTTTCACCGCTGTCCATTAAATTAGAAGCGCGGCGTAACACATTATTAGTTATAAACTGAAACATACTTTTAGGGGCAGGTCCAAGTGCTTGGCTTAGTGCAATATCAAGAGCGGCACGATCTGCATAATTAACGATAGACTGAAATGGGTCACCCTCACCATACAATCCTTGCATTTTTAACCATGAATCTGCGGTTTTATAACGCAAAAACCTTTGGTGAGAATATTTAGTAGAAAGCGCACCTCTTGTTGTGGCCCCGCTGTCTATTTTGTTAGCCCCGTCAGACCGAAGCGTTAACCACACTTCTTCTAAAACTCTAACTTTATCAGCTTCTGTGTTAATTGGTTTTCCGTCATTAAAATCTGACATTTTGTCCCAATCAAGAACGTCATTTCCCATATGGTCATTTACCCATTGAGACTTGTTCTCCATTTTAGATTTGCTGTGTATTTGCGGAAGGCGAAAATCAGGGTCAACATCAATGTGAACGCCGTTAGCTTTCATTAATTGTACAATAAAATCGTTCATAGCTTTAACGCCGTCGGCCATAGCTTTTTCTTCCGCCGTTCCCTTGCCGTCATAAAGCGCACGAACAACACCGTCCATGTGTTCCATAGGGCGAAACAACCCAGCAAATTTTGGATTAGAAGCTTCAATTACTTCGGCAATTTTTTGCAGTAACAAACCTTTATATGACTGATCTGCGTTTTTAGAAACAGTTTCTAAAAATCTTGGCAAAAATTCGTAAACGCCGTCTCTATCAAGACCTTTAATTTGTTCGTCTAATTGATACGCTAATTTAGCACGTTTAATTGCAGCAAATCTCTCTGCCGTCTTAGCCGACTTTACGGCAGTTTTCATTTTTTGAGCAGCGGCTGTTGGGTCCATTCCAGCGGCAACTAAATCGTCGTAAGCTTCTGTTGCTTCTTGGGCTTTTTCTTTGCTAATAAACCCGTCTTTAAGCGCTGATCTAATGCAATCTGTTATCATACCTTACACGCCTCTAAAACTTCTATTAATCGTTGATCTTCCGCCATCTCTTCTGCAAGTTCTCTTGCTGTAATTGTAACTGCTTCACCTTCTACAACATTAACGGGGATTGGTGTATCAGCGGGGATTGGCCCATCACCAAAATCAACCATTCCGTCTTGTTCAACAGGATCGTCCCTAACGGATAATGCTTCTAATTCTAATTTTATTTCTTCAGTCGCGTCTTTTGCTGCTTGTGCAACGCCACGCCCGCGATAAGAATACGGGTCCATAACATCAGACAATGCTCTTGGGTTGCCAAACACATCCAAAATAGACGGTATTGGTTTGTTAGGGTTTTCTAGTATCTCATCAATTTGTTTTTGATCTGCACGTTTAGGAGCTTCTATGGCTTTGCGTTCTGCTTTTTGAATAGCTTTTGTTTTCTTTTGACGCAAAGAGCGCAGTTTCCTAGCATTTTCGTTTTTTTCCTTTAAAAGTGACGATTTTTTATTTTCTGCTTCTGCAATTTTCTGTGACCTTAATGCCTCAGATTGAGCCAATACTTCCATTGCTCTGTCTTCGCGAGCATCAAGCTTTTTCTCTTTTCTTTTTGAAAGACCTTCCCTGTCTTTAAAAGAGATGTCATCTAAGTCTTTTTGTATATTGGGGTCAATTTCTGCGGCTAACCGTAATTGAGGTGTTTGCTCAAGTTCAATTATTTTTTCATCTATTGCTGTAACTTTTGCGCCTATTTCATCTTGACGAGTTCCTAGCCCGTTAATCTGAACATCTAATTCAACAAGTCTAATCTGTTGCGTTGTTTCAAGTTTAAGGATAGACTCCGCAAACAAATCATCGCTAATTGGCGGCATTTTAGGCATATTAACTGTAAGCGCTTCTAGTGAAACACCAAGTTTCATTTCATCTACGCTAGGCTCTGTAGCAACATTTCCAGCAGCCCTTTGCACAGAAGCCATAAACGCCTGTCTACCTGCAACAGTTTGTGAAAATTGATTTAGTTGGTTAGCAGTGTCAATTTTTTGAATGGCGTCTGCCGCAGATTTTACAGCGGGTGTTTGAGGCATATTGCTTAATGCCTCTAATTGTTTGTCTGTGCTAAGCTTGTCAAATGCGTCTACCAGTATTTCGTCTACATTAAGGCGATCCCTAATAGCCCCAGACAACGCTTTAGGCGCTTCAATAACACCAGCGCGGAATGCTCCACTAAACGCTCCTGCCGCAAGCGCAGATTTTGTTTTTTCTTCCCACCCTTTTTCTAGCCCAGCTAATTTTCTGTTTGCGTCAATAGTAGTAAATTGCTCCATTCCTTCGACAAAAGTATTAATGCCAATTTCTGAAGCTATGCGTTTTACAAATGTTTTTCCAGCGCCGCCAAACATTAAAGACACTGCCCTAACAGGATCGCTAGTTGCCCCAGCTAAATACCCTTCCATGCTTCCTGCAAATTCTCCTACAAGCGCTGAAAACCCATGTTTTTCTCCAATTTGTTTTATTGCTTTGTCAGCGTCCACCATTTTAGTTTTTGTTTGTTCCCACAACTGCTTTAAGGTAGGAATAGACGGATCTTGTTGGTTTAATTGAAGTAAATTTTCTTCTAAATTGTCAAAGTATTCTAATTCTTCTGCTTGGAAAAGTTGCAACTTGTCATCCGCATTGCCATTTATTTTGTCAATAAGAAATGCAGATCGGTTAAGATCTAAATATGCAAAATCTTTTTTTCCGCTTGCTGCCAAACTGTCACGAAGCGCGTTAAAATTGCGTTCAAAATCGCTTGCAGCGCCAGTGCCATTTTCATTTAATACTGCATCGTCTAAAGCCGCTTGGTAAGACTCTAAATAACTTCCTTCTTCTGTAGTAGTTAAAGGTCCAGTACCTAATGGCAATGTAGAATTATCTGGGTTATTGCTTAAAAACATTAACGAAATGCCCCTTCAACATTCAGCGTAAATGGTTTGCCGCTAGAAGTTTTTATGCTGTTGTCTCCTACATGAAATTGGTATTGATTAGGCGCTACTAAAACTGGCGTTGCGTATTTTGTTAAAGCTGTTTCGGTTAAAGGTTTTCCGCTTACTAAGTCTACTGGAGTGCCATTTCCACGAGATACCCATTCATCTGGATTTTCTAAAATGTCTTCAAATTGATCTTTTGTTGCTGTTGGAGGCAAAATATACGTTTTGTTTTCTCCAGATTGTGTAAACATTGCCTCGCCTCTATCCCCTCCACCAACAACGGCAGATAACGATTTAATTATTTCTTTTTGATTTTGAACCACTGTAGCAAGCCCCCCTTTGCTAAGCGTTCCTACTGACCCACTGTTCCCAACATAATGAGCAAAAGCAGCGTCTCTAATTGTTTTGCCTTGTCCTGCCAATCTATTAAACGACCCCATATACGAAGTTAACGCTCTATCAAACGCTGGCCTAAATCCTTCTGAAATAGAAATATCTTTATTTTCAAGAATACGAGTACCTTTTTCTATAAGAAAAGCATCTGCTTTTGAATTTGGGTAAACAACTGCTAGCGCAGAACTGTGGGCAAGCGTTGGTTTTGTTTTGTGAAATTGAGACAATACTTGAAGTGCTGTATCTCTTGAATTTTCTGGGTCAGCAATAGCGGCAGCGCGTTGAATGCTTTCGCCAAATTCTACGTTTTGTTGCGCCGACCAACCCTTCATTTCCTCAACAATATCTTCAATTTCAGAATTAGAAAACGCACGAAATCCAATGCCATTATCTCCAGATAGATTTTGCCCAAAAGTAATTCTTTCAGCCATGCTTAAAGAGTCAAGGTTGCCTTTAAGCATTGAAAAGGGTGGAGCTTTTTCTATGTTAACGCCAATTGGGTCATTGTCTAATGCGTCTTTTTTGGCTTTATAGATCCTAACAGACATATCTAGTAAATCAAGCTCTTCGTCCGTTGTGCCATTTTCGTTAACATTTGTTATGTTTTGTTCAATTTGCCGAGATAATTCGGGCAAAAACATATTTTTGTATCTAGATGTTTCTTCTTTTATATTAGACAACGAATTAAATTTGTTTATTAAATCTGCATCTCCAGAAGCCATAACTGTTGCTTCTACTTTAAACATTTCTTCTGCGGACACAGCGGCTCTTGGGTCAAGCATCCTTCCTTTTATAGAAGAAATTGAAGAACTTGCTGCACGGTTTAATTCAAGCTGTTGAGATTGCAATTCATTAAGACGCATAGATTTAAAACGATCCATATTTAAGATCATTTTTTCCGTCATGCCGGGAAGAGATTTAGCTTCATTTATAAATGTCTCCATTTCTTCTTCTGAAGTTCCGCGCATAATTGTTTCATTTACAAATGAATTAGTAAGCGAACTATTAATTTGGTTTCTCAATAAAGTGCGTTCTGTTTCTTGTTCTTGGTCTGGATATTGCCCAATAACATACGATTCAACGCCATTCATAATGTCTTTGTATTGGTTAGGATCCGCACGTATTGATTGCGCGTTTGTGTCAATAAATGTTTCGGTTGCTAATTTTTGTTTTACGCCACGCCTTTGAGATTGCGCTGACAATACTGAGCGAGCAAACGTTGATTTTTGCCCTAATAATTGAGCTTCGGCTAAACGAGAATAACTGTCAGGTATAACTGACATAACCTGTTTGCTATGGTTTGCCCATTCTTGATTAAAAGATTGGATGTCTTGGAACTCTCCTAATCTTTGGGTAAAATTAGCACGGCTCATAGCAACGGCTACTTGCCCATCTTGTTGCTCACTTTTTTCTTGTTGGCGAGCTAATTCATTCGCAGCTTTTTCTCGTTCTGCAATAGCTTTTTCTTCGCGTCCAGCAAGAAATTTACCTATTCCCATTATTCCTGCTTTGGCTGTTTCTCCGCCAAAATCTTCACCTTTGAAAGAAGGAGTTATTAAAGATCCTTTTGTAGAAAATCCGGGGACTTCAGTGGTTGGTTGGTAAACCTTAATTCTAGCCATTGTTATATACCTATTATTCCGGGGGATACGTAGTTAAAGCGAGGGCCAAGGCCAACCCCCGGAGGAGCCGCTCCAAATGAGTTCGGCACATTCATGCCAAACGTAGAACTCCCACTTCCAAATCCAGTACCTGCTCCAGCGCTTGGGGCTGTTACTGTTGACGCAGCCGAGGCATATTGAGCAAACCCAGCCCCCATTAAAGAAACAGCGGCCCCAGCAAACGCTGCATTCTTCTGTTGTTTACCTCTCCATGCAGCCATTTCCCCCATGTATTCTTGGTTTCTAGCTTGATTCTCTAACTCATATGCATTTAATTCGCCGCCGTAATATTTCATTAAGGCATCAAATTCTATGCTTGCTGCGTTATCACCAAGAACTTGCAAAGGAGATCCAGCAATTTCTATTCCACTTTTAGATATTTGAGTACGGTTAGACGCTAATACTGATTTGCCTTTGTCCCGCAATAAATCTGCTTCATACGCTGCACGTTTTAATTCGTTCTGTTTTTGCACACGAATGACACTAGCGTTATAATTGTGGATGCCTCTGTTTGCTTTACCAGCTTTTCCAGCGCCTATCCCTTGAGCGACAGAGCCAACCGCGCTAGCAATCAACATCATTGTTAATGGATCAGCACCCATAATTCTATCCGTTCGTTTTCATGTGAGCAAATACGCCCAATACAGTTAGCGGCAAAGGTTGTGTCTGTTTAAAGTATACAGTACCTTTGCGATCTAATCCTTCAGAAAAATCAACGCGAAGATCTCCCGTAAATAAAATTGGAGATGCGTCCATTGGGTCAGAACTGTCTCTAAATGGAATTTGATCTATGTTTCCATCAAGCCTTCCAACAGTAATCCCTAACGATCTGTACATCCGTAAAATAAGCTCGTGAATACGTTTGATCTTGCCTTGCGAAGTTCCATCGACCGAGCCGCCTTCTAAGCGTTGGGTTTCTAATTCACTAACAAAATTTAACCCTGCGTGAACAATAGACGCCCTTGTTGGCAGCGTAATAGCGCCACTAGACACTGTTTGGCTAGACTGCACAGCACCATTGCCCAAGATAGCTACAGACTCGCCTTCTAGGTGGTCTAAGCCGCTGATAGCGGTTACAGCCTCCCTAACAGTTCCGTCAGAAATATAAGTAGAAAATGCCGTACTGTTTGTGTTTAGGTGTATCCTGCCGCCGCTTGTAAAGGTACCATATGAAGAAGAATCAACTCCAATTGAAAATGTATCGTCGTTAATCTTAGTAACAGCGTACCCGTTGCCGTTAAGTTGCGTCATGCCCCCAACACCAAGAAACCCTATTTGATCGTTGGTAGCAAACCCGTGACCCGGTGATGTAATAACACAGGGGTTGGCTTTTGTAGCCCCCGTTACAGGCTTTGACGCCTCTGCCATTATTTCAAATGTGTTAGTAGTTTTTTCTATAACGATGTAACGGTTACCATTTAACTCAGTCATGCCAGCTACGCCGCGAATGTCTACATAATCTCCATCACTATACCCGTGGGATGATGCTGTTATTACGGCAGGGTTGGCCTTAGTAGCTGCGGTTATTGCTGTTGAAACATCCAAAGTAAGCCCGCTGTCTACAAAAAATGCTTGCTCGCTAGAGTCTGCGTCATCAAGACCCAACTTTAGTCTTTCTACATACCTAACTGTAGATCCGTCTACATATCGTTTAACAGCTACCCAAACTTCGTCTGCTTCAGAGCCGGGGATTGTAGCAACGCTTTCTATTTTAGCGGCTGCTCCGGCAGCATTAGAAGTTCCGCCTAACTCATGCTGGTGCCACGCCACTACCTTTTGGTCTCGTTGGTACGTTAGCGCAACAAGAACCCCTGTGTCTAAAACGCACCATAGAATGCTGTCAGGCTCTTGCTGGTAAGCAATTTCTATAATCCCGCCTTGTGTAATATGTTCTGCTAACAAGGTTAAATCAGGGGACACGTAAGCATCAGATGCAAATTCGTACACAAATTCACGTACTTTGCGCCCAGCCCTTTGTATAAATAACACAACAGACCCAATTCTTTGTGGCGTAATCTTAGCTGACCCAAAGTTTGTTTCTCGTACAACACGAACGTTTGTAGGAGTAAGCGCTTCTTCGTTTGTAGAAGCTGACACTTTAAATTCTCCACCAGCCGTACCAACTGCTAATACTTTGCCCGGAGATAGCCACTGAATAGCATTCACTTGGTCTGTAGCAATAGTGTACGTTACTGCATCGTCGTCTAGTGACCCCGGAGTAAAGTTAGTGTAATCTCCGCTTTTTGATCCCCACAGCGTTTGCGGGTTGTTTGTGGAGCCAGCAAAAAATAATCTTTGTTCGTAGAATGCTACTGAACCGGGATAGCTTCCGCCATAATACGCGCCAAGACGCCAAGATGTTTCAGCCGTGCTTCCAACAAAGTCGTCCAATACAGTTGCGTCTACGTTTGTTGTAGAGTTAATTGCAGTAATTGTAGCGTATCCGTATTTTACGCCGCCATCAGATTGGTATGCCCAAGTAACTCCATTATCGACAATAGCGTCTCCTTCGCCACTTGGTCCGGCAGAACTACTTGGGTCAGAAGTTCCTGCTCTAGTTGCCTCATAAATATTGTCGTTGTTCCTAACAATGTCGCCAACAGAATACGATGTGTTGTGAACCCAAGCAGTAGCTACGTGCGCAATGCTTACTAACCGCCCTACATCAGCAGCAACAAACCCAGAGCCACCGTTAATCCCTGTAACAGCAGACGCCGCAATAGTAATGCTACCTGTAACCCCGCTAGGGTTTAATGTTGTTTCTGTAATGTTTTCTTCAATGTATGGACCGTTTTCGTACACAATGTCGGCTAATGTCCACGATGTTGCAGACTGCCTAGACAGCAATGCCGCTGGGTGATTAGGGTGAGTAATGTAAAGAATGTCAGCAGATTGAGCAAATTGCAGGTCAAACAATTCAGCTTCAGTGTAAGTAGTAGACACTTCTAGCGGAGCAGACGGAGAGCCTGTCACTACTTGAGCTTGGTTAGCATAAAATCTAATGTAGTTTTCACCAAACTCTAAAACATAAGCTTGCGTAACAGAAAACTCAAACGGGACCAGTCTTACTTTTTTAGATGCCGTTTTAACACTAGAAACGTATTCAGTTCCCCCGCGACGATAAACGCCGCCTTGCGGGTGGATTAAGAAATTCTTAACTGTGCGACAACCGTTTGCGTATTGGGCAAGATCTGCTCGCGCTTCCATAAGCGGAGATAGTTCACCTGCCGTAAAGTTTGTAAGAGCAACCGCTGCTTGTGGCATTATGTCACCGGATTAGTGTAAGACAATCTTGAACCAAGCCAGAGATCTGCTGTAATGTTATCTGGCGTACCTTCTTGGGCGTCAATGCTTCTTGCCTCTGCAACTTTAGATGCGTAAAGATTAAACAAATCTACTGACAATACTCTATTGTCTGTAATAGCAATTGCCAACTCTGCGGCCATTCGTGCGGCTAAAGTTTCAATAAATAACCAGTCAAATTGGTTAGGGTCAATTACTTGAGATACATAACGGATTTTTACATTAGGTGAATGGGCTAGCAAAAACCTGCCTTCAATTTTATATTCTTCGTCGCCTAAGAGATCCGTTGAAATAATGCGGAGAAAATCTGACGGCAATGAAAATTGTGCCGTGTATTCATACGCTGGCGTTTCTGTTGAAAGGGCCAGAGCTATTCGTTTAATTGCAAAGTTCCACGGGTGCGCCCGCAATACAGAATCACGAAAAGGCTCGTACACAAGATTGCAGAGCCTAGCGGATTTAGAATTATCTGTTAAAGATGTAATTTGTTCATCGCCAATCTTAGCCAAAGCAAGATTGCAAATTTGTACTTCTGACGCCATTTACACCTCCAGAAAGAATGGGGGAAGCAAAAGCTCCCCCCAGTAACTTTAGTTTACAACATACTGGATAACATAACTTATGTCACCACCCGTGCCGCCAGCAGCAGCCATTGTTGCAGCAATGTAATAAAACCCGCCGGGGTCAGAAGAATCGCCAGCAAGTTCGTACATTTTTTGACCGCAAGTGTTAATGTTTGCAGCCTCAAAACGAACGTCAGCCATTGCACCTGCATCAGCTACCGCCGAAGCAAAAACGTCTTCGTCTTTTACTACGCCAGCCGTTGTGTAGATGCCTACGTTAAACGTGCAAGAACCTCCAAGAGTGTCAGAACCTACAGAAAGAGAAGGGACTGTAGCATTGGAAGGGATTGGAGCAAACATAACAACATCATCGTTGTCACTATCTCCAGCCGCTAACGCGATTGTACCTTGAGCTACACGCAAAACGCCATCTAGCTCAGAGGCAGAGTTCGCAACTTGAGGGGTTGCCTCAAAATTGCTAACCAAAGTAGAGTTTTTAGTACCCATGTCTTATAGCCTCCTTAGCTAGGGTCACAAGTAATGTAGCCGACTTTCTTCTCTTCCATGCGGGTTGCCCCGATACACATAGAATAGAAAACCTGAGTAGCATGGTTTTTGTCAGCACGTTCTGAAATGCGAGCCACTGGGTTTGAACCAACTGCAAGCTTGATACCGTCTTGACCAAAGAAAAGAACTTTCTGGTCAGCGTTGCTATCAACACCAATAAGCTCAGTGCGGATAAACTTAAAGCCCATGAAAGTATCGACTTCGCCTTGAACTAGCGCCTTGACTACGTTGAAATCGGAGCTTGTAACTTCCGTTTCAGCTAACAGGTTTTTAAGCTGCTTTGCGTTCAAAACAATAAAACGACTTTCTTCTGGGTCTACTTCGTTTGCATCTAAAATTTCTTTAGCTGCGCGAAGCTTGCCAACGTTAAGTCCTGTATCAGCCGCTGGGCTAATTCCTTCTTGGACACCAACAATATTGTTAGAATCAAAAGCTGTAGATGTAGAACCGTCAACGCCCGTAAACGCTGTTCCATCAGCCGCGTCAATAATAAGCTGATCCATAGCGCGTCCCATTGCAAAACCAGCAGCTTGAGCATAAGGAGAAGTAGGATCAATCAACATACGAACACGATCTTCATTGTCGATCAAATCTGCCCAGTCATAGTCAACAAGGGAGACGCGGCGACGAGCGTGAGGTGTGTCAATCTGCGGAGTATCGGCGTGACGCGAAGGACGAACACGAGCGGCGGTTGCGCCAATCTGTTCAAAAAAAGCGTTTTTGCCAGTAACAGTTTCAGAGCTAACAGCGGGACGCAAACGCGAACCTTTCTGCTGCGAAAGATGCATAACGTTAGCAGAATACTGCTCAACGAATGCCGTAGTGATTTGAATGGACATTTGTCCCTCCATCAAAAGTTAAGACGAATTAAAAACAAAACCCGCTGGGTAGTAGGGTATCGGAATTAATCCGGCCTAACCTGATGCGAGACTAAAACGCTTGGGCGACAATAGCCGGTATCCTAGCCTTTTGAACTTTTACTTGGAGCTTTTACCGTTCTCCGCTCTAGCGGTTTAATGGTTCTTGCATCCATGCAGAAGTCAGAGAGTATTCTAACCTTTTCTGCAAGATTGTCAACATCCCTCCAATCAGTTGTGCTAGCGTGTCGTCCTAGTATATCAAGGACTCTTAGCCTTACCTCAGTAACGTCCAATGTTGTGCTCACTGATTACATCCCTTCCATGCAACTCTTCCATTAAGCCTTGCATTTTTTGCACCATAGCAGGGCGTTCAAGATTTTCAGCGTCATAGAAACCCGGATTACTTTGGATTTTGGCAATCTCAGCTTTTAAATCTGATGGAGTGCGGCTACCTTCACTGCTTCCTTCAAGCACAGTGTCTCCCATGATCCGGTTGCCAATATTTGAAAAAGCCTTGATTAAGTTAGTGTCATTACCAACCCCAGCTTCTTCAAGTGAGTCAACAAGTTCTTGCCCCCCAAACTCTCTAACAGCCCGCATTGCTTGGCCTAGCTTTTCATCATAAGCATTGCCCCATTCTTTCCGCAATTCGTTTTGAGCTTGAGTCATTTCATTCTCAGCATTAGTTACCATGCTTTCAAATTGCCCGCCCATTTGGCCGAAATACCATTTTTGCAATTCATTAGCTTGCTGCCCAGTAAGGCCAGCCGTATGCGCCATTTCTTTAAACTCTTTCATCATAGCGTCATCAACTGGCATTTCTGCTGGCATTTCTGTTGCCTCAAACTCGTAGCCGTCTGGCGACTCTGGCCGTCCTATTTTGTTGTAGAAATCACCCCACTCTTCGTCGCTTTTGGGAATATCTAATTTGTCGCGTCCCAGCATTGAAGATGCGTTAATGTAAGCTTTTGCCAAAGACTCGACAGAAGAATACTTTTCAAGGTTTGGATTCTTTTGAAGATCCTCAGATAAACTAGAACGCCAATCATCTTGTTCTGTTGTAGTAGAATCTGGAGTAAGTGTTGCTTCGGCAGGAGCCGCTTCTTGTTCAATTTCCTCAGACATCAGTGTCTATCTCCGTTGGTAAATGTAAAAAATCAGTTGGTGAGTAATGAAGGACGGACATAATCCGCAGCGCAGAGTTGCGCATTCCTTCATTAAATGCGGTAGCTTCGGGCGTTTCAGCTATAGTTGTATCCAAAACAAAACAGTGAGAAACAATGTCGTTTAAGACGCGCTTCCCCTCTGGTGTTCCAAATGCAGTGTTATAGTCTGCTGCCCGTTGCGTTAGCCTTGAGCGATTAGTCATGCACCCTATTGAAGTTTCTGGAGGACATCCGCACCCTGACCTGCGGCTTGTAACCCTTGCTGCAATTGCATCATCTCTTGCTGTTGCTGCTTAATCTGCGCCATCTCTTCCGGCGATTTAAACAGACTGTTTGGAACTCCAAACAAATCTCCTAAATAGCGGATCGTGTCCTCTCCATTAATAATCTGGGCAGAATCGGGCTGCATCTGAATAATGGGACTTCCAATCTCAAACACACGAAGAAGTCCGTTAGCTTCAGACTGCCGCTGCGCTCTAGCAAGCGGCGATACATACTCAACGTCGTATTCAGCGCCGTCAAGAATATCTGGGGCGGGCGGAAACTTCCCTCCCCTGTTAAGAATATTAAACACTCGCTCAACCATTGGGCCAAGCATCTCAGATTGCAAACGTCCAAGTACTGGCCCCATCATGCGGAGCTTTTCTTCTTGGCGTTGTAGTACTTCAGTAGCCGTCATTTGCGGGCCTTGCTGAAGTTGCAGTTGGTCAATGTAAAACGCTTGGCGAATACGCATCCGCACTTCGTTCATCATCTCCATACCAATAGGAATATTGCCACCAGTTTGTAGCGGAGTAATAGGATCAGACCCAGAGCGGCGGAAATTAAGACCACCGGGAACAGTCCGAACTGGGTTTAATGCACCGTCGTCAGGGACTAAGAGCGGTGGGTCAACAATTTTTTGTGCAGCTTTGATGACAGTTTTAGCCATTTGCTGTAGCATCTTAACATCAGGCAAAGACGATATACCGGGTCCGCGTCCATAAATTTCACCAGACACTTTAGCCCAGCGAGGCGCAACATACGGCATTTCTTCAAAGCCGCCTTCATCAAGAATAACTTCGCCCTTCGCCAAAAGATACACAGATGCAAACGGCATTTCAGAACGATCAAGAGAATTTCTATCTCTGTCTTTGCGAGGTTGAACGCAATGTATAACATCAAAGAGTTCATCATATTTCCCACTGTCATAACATTTTTGAACATCTTTTCCGGCTTTTTCGTATCCCCATTTTTGTACAATTTGACGGCTAGTGTATTCAAACTTTCGATACACCGTATCAATAAAGCCCTGCATATCTTCTGCAAGGTAACATTCTTTTAAATGCTTTGTTGAAAACAAAAGATCACCATTGTCTTTGTCTTCTCCAATAAACATAATCCCTGTTCCAAAAGCTGTAAGGTCTAAATACAACTCATGCATATGAGATGCAAAAGATGCCTTTGGAGAGTTAAGTGACATATAGATTAAACGTTCAACTTCTTCTAGCCAGATAACAACATTGTTATCAGCCATAAGGCTAGCGTCACTAAGGCGTAGCTTAAACCATTTAGATGCGGGGTTAGTCAGCATTCCATGAAGGCCAGCCCCAAGAAGCTCGTTAGCAAACACGGCGGTTGAATCAACAATCTTTGTGTTTTTTCTTTCGCCGCGAACAACAGACGTAACAAAATCAGAACGACGAGGGAACACTACTTCTGCAATTTCTTGCCAGTGGTATTCCCAATTGCGCCTATCAGACTCAAGAGATTCTAATCTTGCTAAGTATTGTTTTGGTTCCATAAATATTTAACTCTTTGCTGTTTTTTTAAGGCCGCGTTTTTTGCCAGCTTTTCTGGCCGCAATGGCAATAGCTTGGTTTCGTTTATAGCCTTCGCTCATTAAACTCTTAACATTACCCCACATAACCTTTTGAGTTGTGCCGCGCTTTAATGGCATTTTAAGACCCTAGCAAAGTTTTCTTCTCTGTAGTTGGAGTGCCTGTGCCGGTAGGGCTAGTCAAAATAGTAGATTGACGCCCAGCAGCAGCAAGGCGACGTTTACGTTCGTTGTCTCGTGAAACTCTAACGTCTTCGTCACTCTTAGTTGGAGCGACAGGCGCTGGTTCAATAGCCGGAGGCGGCGGAGCCGGGGATCCAAAAATTCCACCCATATTTTTATGCCTTTCCTAGTAAGCTAGTGCCTTGTTGTTGCGGATTGCTTTTAACATTCTTTTGTTTTCGCGCCGTTTCTTTTTTGTCCAATTCCATAATTGGAGAAAGAGTAGACGGATCTTTAATTGCCATTGCAACAGGGCTTAACCCAATAATCCCTTTATCGGCCACTCGGCCTATAGGAGAAAATGTTTTAAAGGCGCTTTTAGCAAACCCCCCCATTACAATACCTTTCGTAGTTGTGTTGCAGTTGGAGTGTACCCTAATTTCTCATAAAGTCCAACAGTTCGTTTTGTTGCTATCCCGGCGGATACTCCAAGGCGTATTTCACTAGCACCCATGCTATTTGCCCATTGTTCAAAGGCATTAATCAAACGCTTTCCAATGACACCGCCTCTAATTGTTGGCTCTACAAAAACAAAAAGCTCAGAAGCCGTTAGCCCTTTAGAAAAAAATTGAGGGTAGATAGCGCCAGCTATTGCGCCTTTGATTCCGTCCTTGTCATAGCACAAGCCAACTTGCTCTGTACTTTTCATTACAGCAAAAAACGATTGCATGATCCTGTATGGGGAAAATTCAAAATTATTATAGGCCTCAGCTTCGTTATAAAACCTTTGCCCCATAGCTATAAGGGGATCAAGATCTTCTTCCGTCCACGGTCTAATCACCAAGGCACCCAATCGTTAGATGACGCAAGACCTGTGTCTTCGCCTAAAGGATTAAAAATATCGTATTCTTGATCGGCAAATTTTGGCAAGGCCTTCTGGTCTACGGCCTCACGTAAAGACACTGCTAAGTAACGAAACGCATCACACGGGTGAGATGTCCAGTCATGCAAAGGTCTTGCCCTAAAGGTTTGAGACTTTTGATCGTACTCAGTTCTGTATTGCCGCAAAGCTTCAATGCCTCTTGCGCATTTCTTTTCGTCAAACCAGCATCTAGAAAGAATAGATCGTACAGCGTTAATGCCATCCTCAATGCCTAGCTTAGGGACAACAAACAAAGGGTTTAGTTGAAGAGACTTTAAAACGTCCATACGCGAACGGCCCGTCGAAAGTTCTTTAACCTTTACGTCATGTGGCAGGTGATGCTCACCATAAGTGTAGCCCCTTTCCCTTAAGACTTGCACATAATGTGGAAGCCCCGCACCGCTATTTTCGTAATAGTCTATAAGGCGAATTTCTTTGCCCGCAAGTTGATAGAACCAAATAGAGGTCATATCGTCTAGGCCCAAATCCCAAGCTGTGTTTACCGGGAGAGCCGACTCATAAGGCACAGAGCAAACTTGCCCTTCCTTAGTTAGGCGTTCCATCTGCTTAGAATAGTAAGCGCCTTGGATAGCAGCTTCAAAAGAACACTCGTATTCTTGGGCGTATTCTTCTTCTGACATATCATTCTGTGCAGAAAGAAGCTCGCCTTCGGCAACGTAACCAGTCTCAGAAGCTTTATAAAGATAGCCAGACCATTCTTCCGCTTTCTCGTCTTCGGCTCTTTTGTACAAATTATAAAAAGAATTTTTGCCTTTTGGTGTACCAATAAACGCAGCAGAACCTTGTCTGTCTGAAAGTGCTGGGCGAATAATCTCCGTCCACATATTAGGCGACATTTGTGCGTATTCGTCCATCACCACGAAATCAAGGTAGATGCCACGAGCGGCATCAGGATTGTCAGACCCGTACAGGTTAAGCCGACAGCCATCCAAAAAATCAATGTGCAGGTTGCCTTCATTAGGTTTATACCCCGGCAATTGAGACGTAAACTCTTTGGCGTAATCCCACGCCACTGTCCTTGCTTGTTTTAAAAGAGGAGCAATGTAAGCCACACGGGGTCTGGGTTTGTCCTCGCCCATAGACTTTATTGCTTTTAGTATTGCCTCGTTAATAGCCCAGACTGTTTTCCCTGCACGGCGGTGCCAGACCAAAACTTTAAAACGAGTAGGGTCATTGTGTAGCTCTTGTTGTAACACTCTTGGCTGGTAAGGAATAATTAACTCAGCCATTAGCGCATCTTACTTGCGTCACGATCCATGATAGCGTGGATAGATTGGGAGCGGGCATTTAATTCTTGTCCACTTGGGTACATAGGCCATTGACCGCTGTCTATTTCTTTTTTCCAAAATTTGTAAGCTTCGCCCTCCCCCATAGGTTTCCCGGTTTTTCTATTCAAACCCGGCACAGAAACAAAAGAACCAGCAAACTTTTCTCCCGGCGGGATCTTAATACCCGTAGAAACTACAGTCATAGGCCTCCCGTCTTTGTCTTTTGGAATTTTTCCAGAAGCCATTGTGTCATTATGAAATTGCACAATCCGCATTTCTTGCGGAGTAAGCCCTAAACCTTCTTCTAGTTCAGCCATCTTCACTCTCAAAAAACATTAACAATACAACTCTATCCCCTTTATGGGACGTTACCTTATGTTCAAAGTCTGATGTATATGCTATCATACCCCTAAACATATGGAGCGGCCCCATGTCTCTAAAGTGGAAGTCTCCACCAGTATAGTCCTCTTTAGGAGAAAGTCCAACAGATGCAGAGTATCGACACCAAGGCATATGACTATTTGTCCCTACATCAGTATGCCATGGATGCCCGGATTTCATTTGCTCAACTACCGCATAAGCGTTATCGCCGATTACCACAGGGAAGAAGGAGCGCATCCAATCCAACGGCTCCCGTATTCTAGGATCTTCCCAACTCAAGCGCCCGGTCTTCTTCCTCAAAGAAAGCGTACTATCATAAGAAATGGCATCGTCAACAAGTACCCTTTTACCACCATGGGTAATCAAAAGCCCGGAATCTAGGTTCCTTGCGTCCATAGAATACAACCTCTAGTGTTTGTCTCGTTTAGGATTGTCGGGGTCTAAATGGTTAATCACTTGCATATTAGCCTCCCTGATCCCTTTCAAAGTCTCTTCGGGCTTCATAAACCTAACCATAATCTCCTTTAAGTTAGGCCCAGCCTCAACCCCAACTAACTGCGTCTGCTGTGGTCTGCCATGTCCATAGGCTAGTACTAACTCAATAGCTTTAAGCCTAGCCCCATGAGGTGTCTCAGGGTCTTCTAGCAAACGCTCTAACTGCTTCATAGACTTTTCAGTCATACGTCCAGCCATTACGTCCTTCAAATCAAAGGATAATTTGTTCCTAGACCCTTTAGGCCTACCGCGCTTTTTATTTTCCATAACACACTATACCCCCATTTTTAAAAAATTCAAAAAAATTACACGTGGAGGACCGAAAGGTTTTATAGAAGCAAGCACGTTTGGGGGTACCCCCTCCGACAAGGCGAATGTGCAAATGTTTGCGCTGTAATAATTTTTTGAGTTTAATCGGGTGATAAGAACATACCGTGAACGTTATGCATTCCGGGCGTTTGTTCACTCTTTGTCTTAAGGCGTGGATGCTTGTCTTGTCTTTTTATATAGTAAGGGTCCAGATTAACCGGATGCGCCTGTATGAGCTTTATATACCAGTATGAAAGCTTTCGGGTTTTTCTTATCGTTTGCGTATTTCTTTTATACGGGAACGGCGCTCCCCGACATTTGGATTATTTATAGCCATGGTTCTTTACCCTATACGTTGTAGCATTCCTGTATGATACGAAGGGATTTTGGTACGTTGTTTTCACACGATCGATATCCCATGTAATATTATTATTGACGGGCTTGGGTTGATTGTTTTAAGATTGATTAGTTTCAATCAAACAAGGGATTTATCACATGACGAAATATGAGTTAATTGAAGAAATGCTACATGATTGTAGCGCCGTTGGCGGGGGTTTTATAAGACAAGATAAAAAGCATATAACTTATGACCGGTTTGAGGCGTTGGCGTTAAGGGAAAACTTAAAGCGCCAATCTAAGCTTGTTAGTTTTACCGCAATCAATAACGATATTTAAAGGGATTAATCACATGCTATATACTGATAAAGTAAAAATGTTATCCACTCTTAAAAACGCTCAAGAATATGACGCAACAGATGAAAAGTTTATATTTTGCGCAGACCTTTTGGAAATAAGCGCTTGGCACCCAAACGTTGATGTTTATGTAGACGCCCTTGAATGTAATTTTGAAGAATTACTTGACCCAATCGACCGCGAAGATAGTTGTTTGCCAGACGATGCATGGGAAGCAAGCCAATGATTAAGAAATATTGCGAGATCGGGATGGGGGCTGTCCTCATGGGGGCTTTTTGGTATGGTTTCATTCTTTTCTTTTCTTTTATAGGGGCTTAAAAATGAATAGTTTACGCAATAGTTTACGAAACATGAAAACGGTTTTTATTGAAACCCGTAACAAAAATACTTTCGTTGTTTGGCATACTGGAAGGCCCATTAAATGTTACGGTTCACTCTCACAAGCCCAAGCATACGTGGACAGTCTTTGATTATATCGCGCAAGCCGGGGGGCAATGGTCCCCCGTTTGTCGATATGATTAACATCAATGTAGAAAGGGAAAGTTATGTTTAAGACGAATGCTTCGATGCGACGGTTTTTAATGCTTCAAAAATCAACCTATAAAGACGCCCCGCAGCGCGTTTGGGATCGCTATAGAATATACGTAGAATGCGTGGGTTTTTCCGAATACCCGAAAACATTTAACCAATGGTTAGACGATTAATCTTAGAAAGGGAAAGTTATGTTATTATCACAAGCAAAAGCAATTGCGACTAATCACGGCGTTAACGTCAAAAGCCGCCCGTTTTTATTATCTAAGCCCGATAGCAATCCGAAAGTCTTAAAAAACATGAAAAAGGGCGTTATGACATCGCCCTTGCATTTAGCGCCAGCAAATTTATCTGGCTTTAATGTTTGCGCCGGGTCATCGCCGGGTTGCGTTGATGCGTGTTTACATACCGCTGGCAACCCGGTTTATATGGCAGGTAAAGCTCGCGCCCGAATCGCGAAAACAAAGCTTTACTTTGAACAACGCGAAGCATTTCTCACATTACTATTTGAGGACATATTCTGGCTTGCATTGCGGGCGAACAAACAAGGGTTGATTTCTGGAATCCGTTTAAATGCGACAAGCGATATACCTTGGGAGCGCGTAAAGCATGAAGGCGAAACCGTCATAGAATATTGCGAGCGCTTGGGCGTTGTTGCGTATGATTATACTAAGATTAAAAAGCGAGCCATAAATCCGCGTTATAATATCACTTTTTCCCGAACGGAATCCAACGATCTAGATTGCGTTGAAGTTTTAAAAGCGGGCGGGAACGTTGCTGTCGTATTTGCGAAGGGCTTGCCCACGTCATGGCAAGGCTTTCCGGTCATTAACGGTGATGAATCGGATTGGAGGCCCGGTGATCAAAAGGGCGTTGTTGTTGGTTTAAAAGCAAAGGGCAAAGCCCGCAATGATACGAGCGGGTTTGTAGTTTAAGCTTTTTCGAATTGCTCGCGTGCAAGCGCGGGCAAGGGGAAGCGCTTAAGCTTCACAATGAAAGGGAATGTTATGAGTTTACTAGCAAAATACACTGAATCGGCCAAGCATAAGCCAGCCGACGTTTTAAGGTTTGCAATACAAGACATTAAATCGGCATGGGATGCGAATCCAAGCTTTCAAGACACTCGCGGGCATAATGCGCAATATGCGCTTAAATTGTGGGCGGAATTCGACGCCTATGTAGTTGAATTGCAAAGTAGAAAGGGAATGCTATGAGAAATATTTATATTGCGACTTATGTCGCGGGCAAGGGCTTGCATGAAATCAATGCGTTTCAAGGGCGCGTTGATTTTATGTCTTATGCCGATCAAGTACTTGGGTCTTGTGACCAGGTCATAAGATCACGCGATACAATTCGCGATATTTGCGACAAGCTTCAAGATAAAGGGGTTGGTTTCGGATCACGTTATCATAGACGCATATTAAGCAATGAAAGGGAAAACAATGAACAAATTGTGGGTTTTTGATACTCAAAACTATCTCGAAATTTATGCGCCCACATTAGAGGAGGCGGAAAAAGAAATGAGTGAGATGGAACAAATAACAGGTTTGGATTTTGTCTTGTCGCACGATTGGCAAACATATCAAAATGATCACGAAAAGGAGTGCAAAAAATGACATATACCAAAGAAAAAACCGCTGAAATGTTTCGCGATTGGTTCAATAATTTTTTAACCGTTGAATGCTTTGCAGAATATTACGGTATTAGAAAACAGACCGCTGAATATATCATTAAATTCGGGCGCATTGCCCACGAGCAGGAGTGCAAAAAATGACATATCACAATGTAAAAATTGAGGGCTATACTGGCAATGGCGAAACACGCTCAAAAGCTTTAAGCTTTAAATTGGACGGTCTTATAATTGACCATGACGATTTGTATGCAATTCTAGATTGTTTCAATAACGCCTTTGCTTATGATCCTATCGAAATCGAAGTGAGTTTTGATACCAGCAACATTTAAGATGAAAGGGATAAGCGGGGCTGTAATGGCCCCGTTTTTTCGTGCCTGAGTGCCTAACTTGCCCATTGCCCTACCTACCCTACCCCAAAGTGTCACTTGGCTCTCTATCCCTGTCAAAATCGACGTATCGACGGTTGTCTATTTTGTTGGACGAATATCGATAGGTTTCATTATTGAAGTGAACCTTGCGCTTGCCCTCAAAATCGCCATTACGTTGTTTTGTCACGTTCAGAGTCACGCCCGCTAAATCGCCAATTTGTGCCAATAAATCTAAATCGCCAGATATTCTGGCAACTGCTTTTTTGTCCTCCAGATCACGATCACGCCAAACGCCAATTATATTGAAAGCATTTGCGCCAATTTCACTGGTGCCTTTGACTGATTCAGTATCAGGAACATCCCTTGAATCGCCAGCCTTTCTGGCATGGGCCACAAGGTGAAGATGAACAGGCCTAGAAACCGCCCAATCCGTTAACCGAAAAATCGCATTGTCTTGCGCCCTGTAGTCATCAACGCCAACGCCCAGACGCATAAACGAATCAATCACAAACGTATCAATTCCGTATCGTTTTCTGGCATACTCAAAACCGTCTAGTAAAACGTCAATTGAGGCGCGTCCCACAAAATTGTACAGCCACAACTTACCGCTCATCCAATCCATACAGGCTCGCAGAAAAGGTTCAGTTGGCACATCAACATTGCCTAACTGCTTAACCATGCGCTTGAGAGATTGATGCGGGACCATTTCCAAGCTGGCAAGACAAACCTTGGCGTCTTGGTGCATCATATCAACAATGGCATGGGATAAAACCTGAGATTTCCCGGCACCACTGGCCCCCGTCCATAACGTCAATTCGTGCGGGCGAAATTTAAGCTTGTTTCTTAGATCGTCCCACGGGACGGTATAGCCCTCTGCCGCCTTGTCAGTTGGTCTGAAAATCTCATTGACTGAATCAAAGAACTCAGACGCTGAAACCAGTTCGTCTGGATCTTCATGACTGGCATGGGCAAAACACTCATCTATTTCCGCCTTGGGACAGGACGCAACGAGGCATCCGTTGGCGTCTTTTTCTGGCAACTGCACAATTTTGCATCTGTGCCTACCAAGCCTTTCAACAATTTCACTAGCTGCCGCCTGACCCACTTGGTCAGTGTCCATGCAGATAAATATTGTTTCAAATCGGTCAAGGTTGTGAAATTCATGTTCAATCCATTGCTGCTTCGCGCCTGTGCCGCCACCAAACGGGACAGACAAAGCAGGATAGCCATATTCATAAAGGGAAAGGGCGTCAATTTCACCCTCACATATTGTCACTATTCTATCAGAATCTTGGATGGCTTGCCACCCGAAAAGCACTGGTCTACAGCCTGATGATGTAGGTTTTGGTTTGCCTCCGTCGATGGCTTCTCTGACTTTGATTAGTGCAGCATCGTTGCCCCAAATAAACGGGAAGAACATATTGTTGCCACATTCACCAACCTTGTACGCGCTGATCGATTTCTCTGTCAGACCTCTGCCTGTAAGGTATTCAAGAACGGCACCTTTTGGCGCAGAACATTGAGGCTTATCCGGCAATGTGAAGGTCTGTTTTTTCGGTGCCATGGGTTCATTTCTGGTGACCCCAAGATAATCTGATATATCGTCCAAGGCCTCTACCATTGTCTGGCCCCGCGCTGACTTCCAAAGGTCAATTAGGTCACCGCCTTCACCACTGGCAAAGTCAGACCAGACGCCTTTCTTATCGCCGGACAAACAAACCTTTAACGACTTACCAGTCTCACCATTAATAGAGCCAACCTCGTACTGTTTGGCGTTACGTTTTCCGGCAGGTAAAAGTATATCGCACACGGCCTCAACACGGTCATTGAGTCGTGCCTTCAGTTCTGTGATTTCCATCGTTCATCCCTTTATTTTCGTCATGTTAAACTGTGCCGCAACATCTGGCGTCACTTCTACAACATTTCCATCCCACAAATACTTGGCTTTTGGCTGAGGTTGGTAGTCATCCCACATTTCTTCTTTGAGCCAATTCTCTGGACGTTTAATGTACTCTGTCGATGTTGTTTTGTTTTGTCGAGCATATTCCTCAGCGCCCCTGAGCAAGGTGGCGCAATCAGTCTTACGCATTGCCACCATGTAAGCTTGCTTGGCTTTCTTTTTCTGAAACTGGTTTGGGAATGCTGACCACCAGATCTCAAATGCGTCAAGATCCCATTCGTGGGTGGTATCTGCCGGTAGGTTGTTTTCTGTTTTATCAACCGTAACATCAATATCGGCAGTATATATTTGTTGATTAGTGGTTTGTTTAATAGTGGTGTGTTCTGTGTGGGTCTCAGACCCCTCCTCCCCGTGGGTGCTAGACCCCTCCCCCCTGTGGGTCTCAGACCCCTCCCCTCCAAAGTCATGCATAACACAATAAAGCTTGGCTCTTTCGGAACCGTCTTGCCGGAATCTGCGGCTGGAAGTAACCCACCCCTTTTGTTCAATTAAACGAAGTCTCTTGTTAAGATCGTCCCGCCTTACGTTAAGTTGTTCCGCCATCGTTTGCTGGCTTGGAAAACATTCACCATTTTTATCGGCGTAAGAACACAGCAATGCGAGTACTCGCAACTCTGCGTTGGTAATATCTTTATCAAGGATTGCTAGTGTTGGAACGACGCCAAATTTACTGGCCATATCAACTCTCCTATTATGCTCTCCAAATAAAGGCGCGACGGGCCGGAGAGCGAAGCCGACGATAGGAGCTACCTACCGCTTTTTTCGCCGCACTACTTATATATCAAAAAAAAGAAGCGGGAGCAAAGGAAAAGGGATAAAACCTTGCTCAACCGCTTCAAGTGGCAAAAGGGAGTAAGCCACAATTAAGATTGTACCTGATCAAGTTCTGAACCGCAAGCGGCGTATCCAGCGATATCAACCCAATTGTCGTTTTTCTTGCCAGCCTTAACCCTTGCCACTTTCAATAAAATCATCAGTGCCGCTACGTCTCGCTCCCATACATCAACGCCTAAATAATCTGACCATAAAGCAGCAACAGTTTTAAAGTTGTCCTCGACATTACCGTATGCTTCTGCCCTGTCGCCACACACGCACTCTATCGCTGTCTCTAGGCACTCAAGTCTGTTCATTTTTTAATAGCCTTATCCATACTTCATGTGGCACCACGTAGAGCGGTTGCCTTCCGTTCTCCCTTAACACAAGAAAATCGTTGTCGGCAAGGTATCCTGTTAGCCAGTCAGGGAATTTCTTTCGTGCTTTAATCTCACCACACAACGGAGCCTTGTCTTTGCCTTGCCAGTATACGTCAATGTCGTATGACCGTTCTGCACCGAATTGCCCACGGCGGGCGTCATATCTTTCAGCGTGAACGCCAGCTTCCTTGTGGCAGTTGACGATTTCTCGTTCGACGCGAGCGCCCTTATCTCTGCTCATCTTACCCATTAAGCACCTCGTTTTCAGAGTGCCATCTCTGATGACAACCCCGGCACAACCATCTAACACTTAACGGCTTGGCATAATCATCGTGATGTCCATCAAGGCGTGCTTTTGTTCCGCATTCTGAGCAATTTTCTAGAGCCACCATGGCACCCGATCTGATTGCATTTTTTACTGCGTGATGCGCTCTTCTACGAACGGGGTTCTCTTTAGCGTAAGCGCGAAGTTTATGGGTTCTTGTTTTATCGTTTTCACTTTTGCAGTGCTTGCAATACCGCTGAAGGCCGTCGGGTCTGCGGCTTTCTTTGTGAAATTCGTCGGCTGGCTTAATTACGTTACATTTTGAACACTGCTTTTCCATCAAATCATCCCCATCTGTGCTTTTTCAAACGACTGATTAGATCTCAGCATATCTATGTACACTTTCATAGTGTCATAGTTTACTTGCGCTATGAGATACGCACCACGGTGTTTCGCTTTTTCGTCTAGAAATTCCCTGTATTCGGTAGCAGCGCGGGCTGTCATCTCTGCTTCTGCAATAGATTTTGCCCCGTTATGCTTTGCTCTCTGAGTGTACTCAGCTAAGATAGACTTCTCACTGTCCTCTAACTGCTTATAGCTTGATTGGGCTGAAGCTAAAGTCTTCCCCCTCTCCGAAAGTTCCTGACTCAACTTGTTTGCGTCTAGCATTAAATTCTTCCCTTGCTTTTTCAATGTGGCTAATGGCTTCGTCATAACTTCCAGACGCTAACCATAGCTTTTCTGCCAGTGCGTGAGGCTCCCACTCTTCCCAGAATTTCGGCTCACTAATATGGTGCTGACAACGATGATGAGCGGAGCATAAAGGCAGCGAAAATGAATCGGATGGCTTCATTCCCATCCCGCCGTCTGTTCCCATGCGCAGATGTGCAGCCTCAACATATGGGCTGGCACATAGCACACATTCCAGACTGCGAATAAAATCCAAATGACGCTTATCACGAATCATATTGCTAAACCCCTTGGTTTCGCTCAGGATAATGCTACATTAAAATCCTATGAGATACAAGGGATAAATAAAAACTTGACAATACTATCTCGTGTGATATGATGATGTTGTTAAAAGGGAAAATCTTTACAGCAATTTTTTACTAAAAAGGGAGACTACAATGACAACTAATATTCAAGAACACATGAACACCCTTTCACCAGAGCAGATTGAACAAATTGAAGATCGGTTTGGAAAGGATGTTGTTGGGCAATGGAATAATTTCATTCAACGGCGCGTCCTTTGTTTAGAATTGTATCGCGCAGAACTGGAAAAGGCAGCGGCGCAATAAGCGCCCTGCCTACCTCAACAACGCAGGGGATCGCATCCCCAACAAGCCGAGGTGCCAGACCTCCCCTCCCCAGAGCCGGAAACGGTGGCTGGGGTTCTTGGGTAGTAACAAACAAGGGAGATTAAAATGATTATTGATACACACTTTCCAATGACTGAAGGCGTTACTTTTAACGTCAGAGCCAACATAGTATCTGGTGAAATTGATGAGCTAGAAATCACTAACTTTGACAATGAACCAGTAGACCTTCGTAAGATTGCGATATTCCCATGGGCAAGCTTTAAGCCTGTGCCAGCGGAAGACTTGGTTCGCGAGCACGTTATGGCGGCATATCGCAATGCTTGAATTTTCAGAAGAGCAAATGGAAGTTATAGCTGCGGAAATGGCAGTGCATGACTTTGTAGAAATTACGTCTGTTCTGATTGCGTTTCAACAAGATCGTCCTGAGCTATTGTTGCCAGAAAAAGACGCTATTGTTGCCGCGCTCATGGAACTTGTTGATGAGATGGGGATAAAACAATGAAGATTACTAATAAGTTAAACTTGCCATGGCACCTCGTAGACGCCGTGGAAAACGATCCATACAACGCAGGTGCATCTGACATCTCTGTCACTCGCCTGATTGCACCGCCTCGCATGGTAGCTCTTAACGCTACACATAAGGATGAATTAGAAGAGGACGCCGCAGACCGTTCGTTCTCTTTGATGGGGCAAGCTATTCACACTGTGTTGGAGCGCGTAACAGATCGTGAAGGTGATCGTGTTATTGAGCGCCGTATGTTTCAAGAGGTAGGTGGCTGGACGATATCAGGCCAGCTAGACTTGTGGGAAAACAACATTGTCTATGACCATAAGTTTACTTCAGTCTGGGAAACGCTCAACGGGCTAAAGCCTGAGAAGATCCAGCAGTTAAATATTTTGGCATGGCTCTGTCGTAAAGACGGCCTTAAAGTTGATGGCGTTAAGATCTGCGCTATTTACAGAGATTGGTCTAAGACTAAAGCTAAAGGTGAGCGAGATTACCCCCAGCATTCTATTGGCATTATTGACGCGCCCCTTTGGACGGACGCTGAGTGCCAATCGTTTATTGAGGAAAGAGTTTACCTGCACCAGCAAGCTCGCATTGAGTTGCCATTGTGCAGTCCTGATGACCAGTGGGAAAAGCCATCCAAGTACGCCTTAATGAAAGAAGGGCGCATCTCTGCCATTAAGTTAGAGAATAGCGAAGAAGACCTAATGGGTTACGCCGAAGCTAAAGGCCACACCACAGAAGGTAAGCTAAAGAAAGGCTGTTATATTGAGTTTCGTCCGGGGGAGAAGATGCGTTGCGAAAACTACTGCACCGCAGCGCCTTTCTGTTCGCAATTTAATGACGCCTAAAGAATTTCTCAGTGAAGTCCAGAAATACTTTCCCGGTGCTGAGATCATTGAAGTCAGAAAAACAGGAGATACTGACATGACTACCCTTAACTTTACCATTGCCAATCTTTATGACCCAAAGCCGGGGAAGAAGACTGGTTCTATTAAAACTCAAACGGGAGAATGGGTTTCCTATTGGCCTTCAGACAAGCAGTTGTTTCAAGAGGGCGGCACTTATTCCGCTGTGTGTGATGCTCGTGACTGGGAAGGTAAGACCTACTACACCATTAAGTCTCCGGGCAAAGGCGGCAATGTCCAAAGCTCTGGGCCAGCGCCACAACCTGCCCAAACTGCGTCACCCCAGCCCAATCAAGGTGGTTCTAGAGACGATACCATTACACGCATTGCCATTGCCAAGTCTTGCATTGAGGGACATGAGCCTATGCAGACGGCAGACGCATGGTACGCTTGGGTAATGCGTGAGGAAATTCCTCCTAGTGCTGGCCGTTTATTGCTGGGCGCTTCTACGGCGGAAGAAGATAAATTCAACGATGACATACCGTTCTGATGTCTCTTAAAAGCCAGTTGGTAAAAGACGTAAACGACTTTCTGAAGGTGGCTGGAAGGCCATCTCAGAAGGATCGTCTCACTGCTACCAAGCTTGGGTTGCGTGTGACGGGGAATCCTAACCTGATTTTCCGTCTGCGTAACGGCAAGGACATTCATCTCAATACCTATGACAAGCTTCTGGGCGAGATGGAGCGGTGGTATAGTCGAAATGGATATTACAGGGGAGAAGACGATGAATAAATTATTGTTTAGCGCTGGAGCATTAACTTTTGCAGTGCTTGCTTGCATGGTTATCTACGATGGGGTCAACCGACACATGGTTGAATACCAAGAGTGTGGCTACAAATACTGCGAGCCACAAGATTTGCCAGTGAGGAATAAACAATGATCAAAGGTCAACGGATGCCAGACAAATACGTGTGGAATGGGTCTGGAATGGCAGCTTTAACGCCGGGACAACGACGCAAAGCTATGGAGGGTGCAGCGGCTCGCGCTCGTGAACAGCGAACAGGATGGCCAAGCAGTGTCCAACGAGAAGGCGAGAAGAATAAACACACTTATCAACTGGCAGACGAAGAGTGGGCAAGGCGCATGGCTGAAAGTAAATCAAGATGACTAACGAAATCTCAAAGATCATTGACGAGATTATCAACGAAGATCCGCGCACCGCAAGAGAAATAGCTGAAACAGCAAACATTTCCTCGCAGCTTCTATCGGCATACCGCAACGCTCGTCCGTTTAACCATCGTAGTCAGCCATGGCAGAAGCTAGAAGCGGTGCTGTCTATTTTAGGATATGAACTGGAGATCGTAAAAAAATGAAACATCCAATGGAAATTTGGACACGCTATGACGACGGCTCTATTGACTATATGTTAGTCGAGCCACCAGTCACGTTCTGGCAATTTTTAAAAGGGCTTTGGGAATGACATGGTTTTGGACATCAAACTTTGTTTGCCTTGTGAGGCGATTAGTTGGACGGCTCGACAGTTGGTTGTGGTCAAAGCAGACGGCGGCTATAAAGGGCCGGAGAACGTCTACGCGGTCTACGCAAGGATCATCAATGCACAGAATAATCCTCGCCAAACGCCTCTTGCAGGTACGTAAATTTGGCAAGCTCAAGTAACAGCATTATGTTTGCGCTGTCATGTAGGTTGCCTCGCATATAGAGGCTTCCTTCGTGATCCCAGCCAACAATCATGCAAGATTCGTAAAGCCCTTTGGAGCCTTCTAGTATTTCATCAGCAGTTATGTCGGCTGGAAACTTTACTACGTTGTCATCCATATCATTCTCTCCTCCGCTCTACGTTTGACTAATCCGGCAAGCACCTTTCCCCCTGCCTTACGCCATTTGGGAAACTCATCTGCCGCTCCCTCATAGTCTAGCCTATTTATTTTGGCCCGCAAAGTGGATGATTGTAAGCGGCCTGAGCCTAGATTGAAGGTGAATGACGCGAGCGCATCAAATTGGTTTTGAGTAAGTGGAGCTTTAATGAGCCGGGGAACAGCCGACTCAATGTGATGCAACTCCATCTGGAGCAAGCGCGTAGCGTCGTCTCTACTAATTGTGCGGCTATCCATAGTAATGCGATAACCATCAAACCAGCGAGTGCTACCGAAACCAATGGTAGGTACATTAGCAGGACATAAGTACGGTCTAGCAGAGAAGCCTTCATATTTCTTAATGAGTTCAACACCAACTTCTCCTGTCCTCACGTCTGTTGCTTTCGATTAAAAGTGCGTGATCCAAACCAAAATGAAATTACTGCCGCCCAGATGCCGACGATCTCATCTGACCAGACCAGCGAATACATCTCGTTATCGATGTACCCGAACGCCAGCAACAATGTCAGCGCCATAAATTCTATAAAGAGAAGATACGTAATAAACGGGCGCACACTAGCAGCTAAGTCGGTGATCCATTGTGACGATTGTTTCGTAAGAGATGTTTGACTTTTAAGCAGTGCCTCAGTCTCACGAATGTCTGCCTCAACGTGAACCATGTCTAGCTTCTGGTTGCCGATCTGGATTTGTTGCTCCAGTTGTTTATCCATAAGCTGTAGCTCATGCGCCTTGTCCTGCTTGTCTTGGAAATACTCCATGACTTTAGGGAGAAACGACGTGCCAAAACCTAAGAGAGAACCTATAAGACTAATCATTTTGTACCTCTGTCAGTTGTGCTATTACTCACACATCTCTGGTGTTACGTTAACGGTCGAAACAATACCATAGTCTTTATGATATGTAACGCATTCGGCTTTTCGTTCTGAGAAATACCCGCCGCGAGCAGAGTAACTGTCCTTGGCTGTGAGCGTTCTGTGTTGCGTCACGGTGCAACCCATGTCCTCTTTCTCTTCCATCTTAATCTTGTGGTGATAATGCCCGGTGTGTGCGTAACGGTATTTTGTGCCACCCCAAGTCTCAGGAAACTGCGCTGCAAATACTCCCGGCACTTGCGGTAGCTTCTTTAAATGACCGTGGTGAAAGAACAAGGCTGTCGATCCATGCTTGTATTCATAGTACGGCAGTGGTGACTTCTCGACAGTTATACGTGGTTCATTCTCGTATAGCGCACCAAATAGTGATCTAAGCCACACACTAGATGTAAGATCGTGATTGCCCTCTGCCATTAGGACAACGACTTCTTCATGTTTTGTTAACGCCATGTCCACGATCTGGCGCAATGCTTTGATGGCTGTTTCAATAACTTTTTCTGCGCGTCCATCACTGTCCAAGATATGACCTGATTGTGTCGCAGCAACGAAAGCAGGGAAGTCTGTGTGTAGGAAGTCTCCAAGCTGGCATATGAATCCGACTTTACTATCGGGGGCCATACTCATCATTGTTCCAAATGCCTTAACTAACAGAGCCTCACTAATATTTAGATCCCAATCATCTTGCTTTGTTTCTCTGGCCCAAGCTCGCATACCGTGATGGTAATCCGTAATGACATATAAACTTAATAAGTCTTCAGTTGTTTGTTTTGGGGCTTTGATTGGAGTAGCGCGAGGAATGTCCTCTGACATGGCCTGTACAGCCACTCTGATAGCCATCTCTTGCTCTTGGGCATCTCTGGTTGTCTTCTCCCAAACCAGCTTGGCCTCGCCAGTCTGCATATCACGCAAGGTAGAAGTACCAGTTAACTTAAAACCTACAGGAGTTTCGTTAAGCCAGCCGTGTTCTGGTGCATAACCATGTTGCGCTGCGTTTCTTTGGATAGCTTGTTTGGCTCGTTGGATTGCTGACGCTGACCATTCTGTGTGTTCAGCCGCCGCTGTTCTAGACCCGTGTACACACCAAGCTATGTACTTGTTCCACTGCTCTTCAGTATTGGCGTATTTTCTTAGAGCTTCGTCAATGGCGTGAGCCATGCCCAGTCTCCCTAAATTTTTTGCGCCGGACCGTATGGCACCCCTTGAAGTAGCGCGGCCATTACTTGAACCGGAATCTTTTCTGTATTATCGATGCAGTCCCCAGAAATCCAAACAACCAGCATCCAAGGTGCCTGTGGAAAATACCATATTGCAACTTTATCTGCTACCCTTTGAGACTGTGGCGGCGTTTCATTGTATGCAGAAACAAAGGCTTGGGCCTTACCGTTTTCCAAGACGCGCTCCAGTAACTGATTTGAATTGCGCCGTATCGTGTCCTCACGCCAAGTCTCATATTTAGCCAGCGGCCCCTGTGCACATTGCGATTGCGCGTTTGCGACAGCACACAAAATTAAGCCAAATAAAAAGACGATTATCGCGCAGACGTATTTCATTTTCTTTTAGACTTCCACTCAGCCCACACGATCTTCAACCTAATTAACACAGCAATGAGCGTCACAATGCCCACTGCAATGCTAAGTGTCCCGTCAAACATATCGAGCCAAGTAACAGACACGGCGGGAATAAGAACCGCCGCATCTGCTATAATCTTGTCGTTCATTTTTTCTTAGCCATCTTCATAGGCTTGCCAGTTTTTGCGCTAGCTTTCTTTGCCGCCGCTATACCTTTAGCACTGTATCCGTAACTCTTACCACCGACTTTAGGCATCTTTCTTCTCCTTATTCTTCGATTTAGGGAACCCAGCTTTCATATTGGCATAAGCTTTACCTGTAATAGTAGACTTAGACTTGGGCCGGGAAAGGCCAAGCCGTTTGCGACGATTAATGTTTGCGTATAGTCCGGGTTTGCTCATGTTATTGGTCCATGTTTTCCATTGTGCATTTTATACATTCTATCAGAAGCTTCTCTTAAATGCGTTAATTCTTTCTTAACTTCTGCAATTTCTCTTGATTGTTTGTCGAGGTTGGCTGGTGATAGTATATGACCTAGTACGCCTACTTGATGTTTAAACACCGCCGATCCACTCTCAATAGTATCAAGCCTCGTATTAATGGTTTCCATTTCTTTTTGAATAGCTTTTAGGTCTTCAATGACACGCGAAAGCTGTGACTTCACAACAGCAAATGCCCCGGCCAATGTGGCAACGAGGCTTACAAACTGGACAAGTTCTCGTGTGCCAAGCTCCATCAGACATTCGCTCCTGCTCTATTCATCCAGATGACAGCACCAGCAATAATTGCCGCCGCAAGAACGCCTATCAGCTTACCAGCCTCAATAATGCACCTAATAATTTTATCGTAAAACGCTTCATCTTCTAACGCTTGTGCAGCGGCAGCTTCTTTCGCCTTCTTACGTTTTTCTTTACGCTCTTCAAGCAGGTTATCTCTTGTTTGTATGATCTCATCCCACGTACCTTCGCCGAACTTGTTGTCGATCCTAATCCCAAGGTTAAGTATGTCCCTGTCGATCTTCTTCTGCTCCAGAACCATTGCGGCAACAGCACCGACGCTTAGCTCATCTTCCTCGTCTTCGCCTGTCTTCTTACTAAAGAACGAATGCAGTTTTGACTTAGGCTTAGATGTCTTCTGTTTCTTCTTCAGTTCTCTCGCAGCCGCATCACGATGATGAAACAGCGCATCAAGTCCAGAGCTAATACCCTGTACGTCTTGAGCAGTATCGACAGCCGCTTTTACTGCATCTATTGTGCCTTTAACTAAGGCAAATGCGGCCATGGATTCAGCGATCATTGTTACTGCACCTCTATTGCCGTCACTAAGGCGCAGTAACTAGCTGTTGTTGATAAACCAGCGGGGGCTGTTACTGATGCAGCATCTGTCGAGGCTTTGATGTGCCATGAGTAACCTGAGCCACTTGGTGTGTACCTGAGATCACCGTTGCTTGCTCCAATATCAAAGCCGACAACAAAGCCATCAGCACCATTATCAGACAACTCAACCCAGTCGCTCCATACAGAGCCACCAGTAGGAATGTTAAATGCTCCATCACCGTTCAACGTAAGTGCAACTTGAGTGCCTTGGTAGTCCCAAGCATTACCACTTGTTGCTTTAGCGTCGATGTAAATCGCGTCGATATCAATGTCACCCGCTGTAGATGCTTCCATCTTTATACGTACTTTAGTGAAACTTTGAGTTGCTACCGCTGACGACGGTATCTGTGATCTAAAGGTGTAATTCGTATTGCCACCACTATTCCCAGTAAGAGCAATGGATTGGATAGTTGCACCAGCCCGATACTGTGCCGCTGTACCTGTGTAGAGCGGGTGTGTGTCTGGTAGGTTCTGGGTTGCTAGTGCGTTGGCTTGCGTCAATGCCGTGTTAGCAAAGGGGCGCTGGCCAAAGTTGCACGTCATAGTGTGCTGCGCATTAACAGACCTTAAACTCGGAGAGAACCACTCTGTCGTACTAATACCCGTTACGTCTGATCCGATCTGGGTGCCGCTGTCATCAAAGAATTGTAGTGTGCCGTTGTTATACTTGACGCCGATTACATCGCCATTAGTCACAGAGCCAACCCCTGTCTGATCCGCAACATCATCAATGTATATTGCACCCTGTTGTGCATCATACACCCAATAGTTCGGAGCAATGCCAGTGGCGTCGTTTAAGTTTGCGTCTGCATTAGCAAAACCGAGTTGACAATAGTTAGTGGCTTTATTATCGACAGTAACTTCAAACTCTACATGCTGATCGCCCTTAAACCAGATAGTAGATCGAATACCACCATCAGTTAACCCAGACGGGGAAACCCACTTTGTATTCCCTTCTGACAGTGTGATTGTGTTAGTCGTAACGTCGTTAGGATTAAGCGTTGCAAAATTACCAATTCCATCATCAGCACTATCAGTTGGCGTGTCTTCTAGTTGATCGGATGCGGTGAAGTTGTTGGCTGTGAAGTCATTACCGATAACGCCAACACTTTCGTCGGTCCACGAAATATCATCGAAGTTTGTATTCGTGTTACCAAACATGATGTTCGTCGTGCCAGACCATGCAGCCGAGAATGTGTGTTTGATAGTTCCATCCGCTGCGTCAATAGCTAAGATCGTTGATCCGACACGTTTGATGGTGGCAGTTGTTCCGTTTGAGAAATCCGCATTTGGTGAACCGCTATCATTCGTGCTGCCGCTGTAGTAGTTGTTATTCCCACCATCGATCATTGCCGAGTTAGTCATGGACTTTAGACCGCCATCTGCATCAGCAGAGTTGAACGTACCCTGTTCCGCAGCATCATAAACAGCAAAACGGAAACCTGTGGCGTTGTCTACTTGTATGCCTGTAACCTCAAAGTCTCCGGTCAGCTCTTCTGCTGCGTAGATGGAAGTTGCAGCACCGTGGTCAAGATCGTCACCGCTAAATGTTGTATTACCTGTGTCACCAGCCCAAGCCCCCGAAGTGCTTGCCGTTGGTGTTGCGGTCGTAGCTGTATCCTTACCAAAGTCTGAACTATCTGCAAAGTCCAACTGGAAGCCGTTGGGACCAAATCCGTCTCGTCCTGATACATGAATGCAAGATAATGCCCTGTTGTTATTGCCGTTAGTGTTAATAACACCTGATATAGCAAGACTGCCGCTTGATACAGTCGCCGAACCAACAGCAAAGCCCTGTGAAGTGTCGTATGACAAGTCAGCGTCTTCTGTAACACCAGAGAATGTAACTGCTGCATCATTGCCGCCATCAGTCTGAGTAACGCAAGCTAATGCAAAGCCATTGCTAGTCGGAGTATTGAGTGTCGCACTGACCAGTGTTGTTGAACCACTGTCTTGAGCTGTTGCCCAGATAACAGGGTTTTCAATAACAGTTGTATAAACACCGATAGCACAAGTTTCTGAGTTTGAATTAAACGTAATAACAATGTCACCAGTTGTACCCGAAGGAACATTAGCAATTACAAAAGCCGATAACTGAGCATCAATACTATCTTCTTCAACAAGTACACGAGCCGCGACGCCGCCGATTGTGCAACTACTAACAGCTAATCCAGCCCCCGCAGAACGCTTGCCATTAATCGCTAAGATAACTTGGCGATTGGCATGAGCAGTGCCGATGCTTTCACTTGAAAACGTGTAAACGCTATTGTTATTTGTATTGTCTGTATTCGTGCCAATAAATGTAACAGTTGGCGCTGCATCTGTTATTGTAGTCGCGTCAAACTCAATCGGGTTCCAAAATCCGTCGTCTAATTCACCGAAGCTGGTAGCATCAAGTGCAGCGCCGTCAACTAATATTGGGAGAGCCATGAGTCCATCTGTGTAAACGTTAGCGCCACTACCAGTGAGTGCGCCTATCTCATGTTTATATGAACTACTATTGATATGAG
>Ga0099847_1000033_pt1 | contig 36550 bp, 39 predicted proteins | sample CB_VirMetaG_2_FD_78178 | JGI IMG/M metagenome (GOLD analysis project Ga0099847, IMG submission 78178) | Freshwater to marine saline gradient viral communities from Chesapeake Bay - CB_1504_2 Viral MetaG | ecosystem: Environmental > Aquatic > Marine > Coastal | place: USA: Chesapeake Bay...
AAGCTGAGGATGTCTTTCCTTACGAAACTGGTGTAGCGGGGGATACAAACGCTGATGGGTCTGTCGTAGCGGGGACAGGTGTGTCTTTTGTAAACACCGCCTCCAGGTGGCTGTCTGCTGGCCTAAGCAATGTAAAAACCACTGAGGTTGCAAACCAGCACATCTTTTCTTATAAAAGCCGTTTGGTCGCGGGCATTAGTAGACTTACAGATTTCAACAGGTTGAAGGTTAGTCTTCTGGGTCCGCAGCATTCTGGTGTGGGTCCTTCAGTTGGTGGGTGTGTGTTTACATCTAACGCGGCGGGAGCTTTTGGTGGTGAGTTGGTTGAGTTATCACTAGACGCACCTAAGCTAACGGCGGTTCAGGATGGACCACAGACTTTGTTTTCCGGGGGGTACTTAGGGTTTTTTGATGGTGTGCACAATGGTGAGTCAGACCCTCACACCTCCCCCGGAAAACCTTACATACAGTTGTACAGAAGCACGGACACGCACAAACCTCTAAAAACACACGCCACAGATTATTCTAACTTCACTACCGTGTACGACACGAAGTACACCTTTGTAACTGTATACGCTCTTGAAGATTACGACGGGAGGGTTCATCGAAGCGCGCCGTCCCCGGAAACAACCGTGTACGGGAATGCAGCTACGTTAGTACCAGGGGCGGACCAGGGTCCGGTTGCTCTTAGGTATTTGATGCCTCCCCCATCTGCTTTCTCTACATATGAAGACACGTTAGCCCCGGCGTGGTCCGCTGTAAGGCAGGGTAAGCTATTTGTAGAGGTGTACGTAAAAGTAATCTCGGCAGTTCCTGAGAAGCAGGCTACCAACTTTACACTTATTGATAGGTTTAGGCCCACCTTAGTGCAAAACTTGCAGCAACGTGGGTCAACGGGTACTGTTGCCACGGATGATACAACTTCAACTACGCCTTGGACAGACGAGGTTCGGCAGGGCGGTAGAGTTAGGTCAGGCTTTAGGTTTTTTGGGGAACGAGTTCTTAGAGATCCTATTTTCCTTGCTTCTGCTTCAATACGTAGCGAGTATGATGGTGCTGCTCAAGTAGACATACCCACGTTTCAGAGTGGTCAAATGCTTGACACGCTACTCTACACAACGGGCGGTGTCATAGAGAACGACCCACCCCCCGCGTTTATAGACATTGCTGTGGGTAACAAGCGTATGTGGGGTATCCCCGGCGATAACAGGTCGTCTGTGTGGTACTCAAAACTTTTGTCTACCGGGAAAGCTCCTGAGTGGTCAGCGGCTTACACCATTGCTATGCCGAGAGGTGCCGACAGGCTAACAGCTATTTCTTCTATGGACGAAAAAGTAGTTATGTTTTCCAGAGACGACATCTTTATACTTCTTGGGGATGGCCCGAATAACTTGGGTAGGGGCGGGTCGTTTACCGGACCACGTAAAATAGCTTCTGACGTGGGGTGCGTAAACAAGTCGTCTATCGTTACGGGGCCGTTTGGTGTTATGTTCCAATCGTCAAAGGGTATTTATGTACTGACACGTGACCTACAGGTGTCGTACATAGGTTCAAACGTCGAGGACCAGATTACTTCACACAGTGACATTACGTCTGCTGTTCTAGTAGAGGATAAGAATCAAGTTCGATTCTCTCTAAACCAACTAGGTCAAACAAATCTAAAGCTACTCTGTTACGATTACTACCATCAGTCTTGGACCATGTTCAGTTCAGATTCTAACGTGGTGACTAACACAACCTCCGCCGCTATTGTGAATTCAAAGTACACTGTGTTAGGGATTGACAACTATATTAGTCAAGAAGCACGTAGTTCTTACTTTGATGGTAACGGCGGCGCACAACAGCCGATTGTATCCAAGTTTATAACTGCGTGGATAAGGTTAGCTGGGTTGCAAGGGTTCAAACGAGTCAAACGGGCGTTCTTTTTGGGCCAGCATCTTGGGGGGAAGGTGTCTCTTTCGGCCCAATACAACTATAATGAGGGCGTTTCGACTACCAAGTCGTGGACAAACGCTGAAATAGTGGCATTATCTACAGATCCTATGCAACTTGGCCTACATATACCGCGACAAAAATGTGAAAGCATTAGGTTCGTTTATTCTGATGAAGACGTCGGGGCACCGCCCGCCGACGGGGGCATTATTAGTAGTGTCAGTATCCAAGTCGGTACTAAGAGCGGTATGTTCAAGATGTCCGAGGGGAGTAAGAAATAATGGCTATAGATCCATTCACAATCGCACGATTGGGTATAGGCGCTGGGCAGCTAGCTCGGGGTATTTCGACAATGCGGGACCGCCGTAACGATCGAAGGGGCCAAGAAAGAATTAGGAACTTGCTAGCGCAAGCTCAAGGCAGAAATCTTAGGAATGCTCAAGCTATTGCTGGGTCAGGTGTGGGGGTAAGCCCTGCGTTGGCCCAACGTGCTGCACTCGACAGTGTAAACGAGTCTAACCAAGCGGCAACGCAAGCGGCTATGGACCAAGAGTCTGCTCTCGCTCTGCAAGACAGAGAAAGAGCCGATCGTTTGGCGGGTGCGGAACTCGGTGCGATAGGTGCCTTTGGTAGCCAGCTTCTGACGGCGATGCAGGAATCTCAAGACGACGGCGACGACACTGACGAAGCAGAAAGGCTTCGTAAACTTGAAGAAGCCATGAAATTTTCGAGTGGGGCACAGCAACCTGCTCAAGCAGCTACGGCGGCTGGCGAGGCGGCGCAAGCTGCTACGGGGGCTGGCGAGGCGGCTGCGGGTGCTGTGCCACCGCTTGATGGTCTGGCTGCTTTGGGAGCAACCATGGACCAGGAGGCAGCTAACGAGAACCTGCTTAGCCAGTTCTTGGGTGGTCAGCTCACGCCAGAGCAGATGTCTGCGCTAGAGGGACAGTATGCTCCTGTAGAGCAGCCTGCAAATATGTCCATTGAGGGTCTTGGTATGACGCCAGGGGCCACGCCCACCGCCCCGTTGGATGCGTTCTCTCCTGGGGAACTCGGAGCGGTTGACCCCGTGGGTATGGTGCAGTCTAACCAAGCATACGATGCTAGAAACGCACGTGAAGCTCAGCGCCGGGCGGCTCGTAACACGCGGGATGCGGCATCTTATAACCGTGTGTCGGATCTTTCTCGGGTAGGCACAGACGACATGGTCTTCGACATCAACGAGGCTGAGGGCAGGGACATGGAAGCGTTCAGCCTAGCCGAAGCTGAGGGAGGCAACGACATGACCTTCAACTTGGCCGAAGCTGAAGCGGACGACATGACTTTCGACTTAGCTGAAGCTGAAGCGGACGACATGACTTTCGACTTAGCCGAAGCCGAGGGAGTCGATGAGGCTTTCACTATGGACCAGGCCGACCAAAGCGCACCGCCCAACATGGTCTTCGGCATCGAGGAGGCTGAGCTAGGTGGTCGGCCCGACATGGCGTTTGACAGCCGTCAGGCTCTCGGAGTTGATGACCCTGGCTTGGCGTATCGAGCTAACCCGTTTGGCGTAGATACAAGTAACACACTACCTACACAAAACGCTCGTAGGCCCAGGAACGCTGCCCACCGTGCCGCCGACGCGGTGTTCAACACAATGTCGATTGGGACAGGTGACGCCCCCGTTGTAGAGCGTAGTATGCTTTATGAGTCTCCTGAGCTTGTTAGTTTCTTCACCCCCACAGGGGATAGAAACAACCTAGACATTCTTGCCAGGGGTGGGGTCGAAAGCCAGGGTGCCATGACCCAGTTAGTGAACATCTTAGGTAGAACTTCTTCCGCTCACACAGCTCGTGAGCACGCCCAAAGAATTCTTACTCGTGCGCTTGCTCTTAGATCCCGACAAATGGAAGGTATGTAATGCCTGACACACCTGACAATAGGCAGAATCCTAGAGCTGGAGCCATTTCGTCTACGCCGGATCAAACTCGCGGCCCCCTCGATGCGATTCCTTTGCTGGACCAAAACCCTCGGGAAGGCAGAACAGACCGGGCGGGAAGCCAGGTGGATTACTCATTAGGCGAATCAGGTGCTGGTCATGGGCTTAGCTCGGACTTTACTACACAAATCTCTAGTGCCGGACCCGCTGAACAGGAAGAGACTAACCGCCGTCGAGGTAGGGGCAGGCGTCCTCCTCCCACCTACAGCATAACGGACGAAATCAGACTCGACACGATAGACCCGCGGTATACAGCAGAAGAGCGTGCGGCGGAAGACGCCGTCGCAGGGTTTGACCGTGACTCGGGGATGATGGGCGCTGAGTTTGAGCGTCGAGCCGCAGCGATACAGCAGCAACAGGCGCAACGTCAGCACATGTTCGCAGAGCAAGAGAGGCAACGTGTGGCGGCTGCAGAACAAGCCCACGATAGTGCGCTGTCAGACCTAGAAGCCATGAACCAGTCCGTGATGAACCAGCGGATTGACCCCGCTCGTTTCTACACGGCTAATCGAGGAGCAGGTTTAGGGGCGGCTGCCTCTGTTGCGTTGGGTGTTTTGGGCCAAGGGCTGAACCCAAACCTTCAGAACACTGCCATGGTTATTATCGACCGTGCTATTGACCGAGACATTCAAGCTCAAGTTAGCGACATGGCAAACCAACAGCAAGGCGTGCAGACTGCACGTAACTTGTATGGGGATATGTTACGTACATTCCGAGAAGAAGGCGCAGCTCGTGAAGCCCTACGGGGAATGTACCTAGCCGAAATGGAGAGGCGCATTGAGGCTTTAGGCTCGCAGTCTCGCTCTATGTCTGAGACAAGAAATGCGAACCGGATTGTACACGCTCTACGCTTAGAGCGCGCTCGCGCTAACGTAGCTGCAGCCAGATCCCAACGCACCACCACCCTCAAGGTAGTAAACACAGGTAGGCAGAGAGCAGGGGATACCCGAGGTGCCGAGGATGCCTTTGCGACTATGAGGGGTAACTCTGCCATTGGGAATGCTGCTGCTGTATCGCTGATGCAAGAGCAGGGTTTGATGCCCTCTCTCCCACCACAAACTCAGGAAATTTCTTCCACTGACATTAGGTCTTCCGACACCGCCAGCACGCCTCGGACACCACGCCAAGCCCCAGAAGAGGTAGTGTCGGTTACGGACTCATCGGGTAACGAAGCTGAAGCGATTCCCGCCTCACAGGAAACACCCGCCTCGACTCCAGGTGAGTCTGGGGGTGAACCCGCCCCGGTGTCAGCTCGCACGCGGAGAGCAAACCGACAAGCGTACAATGACCCCGAACGAACTAATCATGACCGCCTACGCGGCGACATTCGTGTAATCACAAACGAGGCGGGAGCCCGGATTGGTGCGGGCTATCTGGTAGGTAGCGAAAGTATAGACAGCGGTCGCGGTACTCGCATCACTTACTTTGAGCCGTCTTCCCAAGGAGGGCAGCTAGTTGCCATATCTCGCAATGGTTCTCAGCGACTTATAAGTACCCCCACGGATTTGACTAGAGGCGAACGTCTTATGGGGCGTCGTTTGCAGCAGACAATACATCAAAGGGCCACCGCTGACGTTGAGCGGGCACGTAGACAAACTTCAAATGCGTCACTCGGCGGGGGCTTGTTCTTGACTCCGGCAGGAAGGCAGCAGTTTACCCCGCAAGAGCGCCTGGAGTTCGGGGGTAACTTACGTAACTCCCATAGCCTTTACCGATTGGCGGCACGAACAAGGGAAATTATTGCGCGCAACCAAGAAACAAACTTCAACGTGTTTAGAGGGGGTGAGGCAGGAACCTTGGCGTCAAACTACCTTCGTCTTATGGGCCGCATGGCGAGCATGGCGGGTCTAGGTACTCTCCAAGAAGGAGAACGTGCGGCCATCGGCGAGATGACTGGCATAGGTTCTCTTTCGTCTGATTGGCTTATTGGGGGGTGGCGACATGAAAGAGCTTTAGCAGCGCTACAGGATATCATGGAGAGTGCTCAACAGCACATAACCGATAACCCCCTCACCCAATCGGGCCAAATTAGAAGAGCGGAAAACGCTACCGACATAGACCCAGGCCGAACAATGTACGCTCCACCATCCGCCGAAAACGCTGCTGTGCAAACGGAATCTGCCGCAGAGAGCCCACCGAGCTTGCTTGACAGAGCGAGTGACTTCATATCACGGGGGCTCTCCCTAGGTGGAGACGAGAGCGAGTAGTATGTCTGAACCCCAAGAGTATGTACTAGAAAACGAAGAGGGTGAGCGCGAAGTAGTCCGCGTCGAGGAAAACCCACGTCACAATAGCGGCAGACTTACGCAGTTGCTTTCTGAGGGATACGACTTCGCCGAGGAATCGCAAGACCTAGACGTGTCTGTTCTTGCTACTATCCCCGACGTCCACACTAGCCGCCCCATGGAGGAGGTAGTAAACGTCCCTGCACGCAACCTCCGCAATTACTTGCGGGAGATGTCGCGTGTCTCTTCGCAAACTCCGCTTGTGATTACTGGTGACTACGACGTAAGTAACTATGTATCGCAGTCCAGAGAAAACATGCGGAGGGCAGAGCGGGTTAGAGAGTTAGAGGGCTCTCTTGAGGGAGCTGCTCTAGCAACGTATAGCGGTGTCGCTTCCCTTCCCATTGCTCTAGGACGTCTAACCGGGGCTATTCACGAAAACGATGACAACGTACTGGCGGGCGTTGATAGTATGAGCGAGCTTAGCGAAGCTCGACCGGGGTTCCAGGCGCTTGGAAACCTAGCTACGTTTGCTATACCGGGCGTCGGTGTCGCTAGAGGGCTAAGTGGATTCCGTCTTATTCAGGGGGCGGGTGTTCGTGCAAGTCAAGCAGCGGGCAGGCTCGGGTCAAGGCTCGGCCTACGAGCGGGGGCCAACCGTGTTCAACAGGGTCTGGTAGGGGCGCTGACTGAGGAAGCTCTGTTTACTGTCGGCAGCACTCTGCCCCTTGTGTACATGCAGCAGAACCCAGAGCTGTCGGCTGAAATGCTGCTTGCTGGCGGAGCCGTTGGGAGTTCGTTAGGTTACTTTGCAGGCCCTTACTTCCGGGCCACTCGACGTGCTGCCGCGTCATCTGCACCCTCCTCGGCGTACCCCATGAACACAAGCCAAATCTTCGGAGGCGCAAGGGCCAACCCCGTCACAACTCCTATGGGTAGGTTTGTGGAAGACGCACGCAACCCCCCGATGCACACGCCTACTCCTTCGGCTACCAGCTTGCGTCTGACGCAGATGTATGGGGGGTCACTCCCCTTGTTTTCTAGTGCGGCAGAAAGAGCTGCTGGCGCTCCGAGGTCGCCTTTATTGTCGGCTCTTCGTAGTGATGTTGCTATGAGCAATGCCCGCAGGAGGGCAGAAGCCAAGCAGTACTTCAACAATCTGTCAGGGGATGACATTGATTGGTACCTTGACGAGCGGAACCTGCGTGCTTTGAGCATCCCAGAGACTACCGGAAGGGCTGCCGCGGACGGCACGGCTGAGATAAGTAGGGACGGTCTTGTTGAGCAGACGACTCGCCACATCCAAGATAGGTTGGACGCTTTTGACGAGCAGCTACAGGCCACTGGGCGGCAAGGCAAGCCTGGGTTCGATATCGAGAAAGGGGATGTGTACCACAACATTCTCGATGAATCTCGTTACACAGCCATAAACAGTTCGCCTGGTGCGGACAACATGTTTAGTGGTGTGCAACAAAACATTGACCGAACCGCTGAAGCGCTTAGATCCCTGAGAGACACCGAATCCGGCCCAGTGCAAAGAGCGCTAGATTCGCTAATCGGGCGCGAGGGGAGCCTTGTAACGGGTACGTTTAGTCGGCAACGTAATGTCCGAGGTGCTCAGGATGTATTCCCGGCAGCAACCAAGGCAGGTAGTGGGCTTACTCGGTCACAATCCGCCCAGTTTCCTGCCTACATACGCCGCACCATGGAGGAAAACCACACTAATCTTTACAGGCTGTGGCAACGGCTCGGTCAATCGGACGTATCGTCGATTCCCCAAGTAACAGAGCTACGTACCTACGTTGGAGATATTCTCGGTGGTCGCCGGTCTGCTAGAGACTTAGCAAGTATGTCGCCTCTTCCCTCCAACGCTACTCGACAAGAGGGGCCGGATGTCTTGTCGGGGCCTATTTTCGGTAGGCAAGCCGCTGACCGTTTCAATAGGGTTTCTTCGGGGTACTCGGCCAACCACCCAGGTGGGGCCGTGTCCGAGATTAGACGTATCCTTGAAGACCCAAACACTGGTAAGGTCACTAAGAAAAACGTGCGTCTGATGTTTGAGGAGGTCAATGAGAACGCTGCGGATCGTAGAGAAACGATCGTGTTCTCGGCTTTGGACGACTTGGAAACTCACGCTCGTCAGTTGGCGGGGTACTCCGAAGTGTCTTACCGACCAGGTGTCCCTGGCTCCCCGTCAAGGACAACTGTCTCGGGTAAGACTGACCTTCGCACCCTTCCCACAGATATGCAGGCAGTTGACGCTGCACGAGAATCCTACGCTATCCTTCGTCGGCACCAAGACTTGACTGCAAAATCGGAGGGAAAGAATCCCTCTAGTCTTGTAGGTATAGCTTTAGCGCAGGTCGGTGGTGGTTTGGCAGGAGCGGCGACGGGGCCAGTGGGTGGTTGGACTGTCGGTGGAGCTTTGCTCGCTAACTCGTTGTCCGAAAGGGCCATGAATCAAAACCCTGCGTTCCAGCTTCTTCAACGAGGAAGGGTTCGGCAGCAGTTTATTGATAGCCAACGTCGTATGCAGCGGGGTAGGCGTAACTTACGTAACACCCTACGCTCGCGACTGCGTGTTGCTAAGCGACTAAAGTCAGCCGTGAGGCTTACCCCCGCCCGCCTCGGGTTCACTTACTTTGAAGACAAGAGCAAGAAAGAAAGAATCGAAGCGTACAACGAACTAAGGGAAGGCATTCGAGCAATGCAGTCTGACCCCATGTCAATGGTAGACCAGGTGAACGTATCTTATTCTCCCATGGAGAGCATCAACGCTTCGGTAGCGCACCAAATGCGGCAAGTATCTATGCGTGCGGTTTCCCACCTAGCTTCTACTATAACGCCCCCTGTCACTGACCCGTTGAGTTTAGCGAATGTGGCGCTCCCGCCTAGCATGGCAGAGCTGGACGAGTTCGGCCTTCGCTTGCGTATGGTTCAAGACCCATTGTCTATCTATGATGACGTTGCAAGGGGTGTTGTAGCCGTCGAAACCGTAGAGACAGGTAATGCAGTGTTCCCCGTGCTAATGGCTAACCTCAAAGCAGATGTGGGTGAGGCGATCATGGAGCTGGGAGAGGACTCCGCGCATATCCCTTATCAAATGCGTGTAGCACTGGCAACTCTCACTGGGTCTGCTACCGACGCTACGTTAGAAAGTAGCTTCATCGCTGCAATGAACAGCCGGTCGGCTCAAACACCGCAACAAGCTTCAGCCCAAGGGCTAGATAGAATGAGAACAAGAAATATTGACGTGGCCTCTGGGTTCGTAACAGCAGGTCAGTCGTTAGAAGAGGTCGTATAATGACTAGTGCACTAGAAATCGCAGCAACTTCCGTTACTCCACCTGGCGAAGTATACGTTCGTACTACGAGTGCTGGAGGAGAGGTGCTTCAACTTACCACTGTTGACTGGAACGACCACTGGATTACTGTCCAAGCGGTCGGAGAGGATGTGTACGTAAAGTTCGGCACAACTTCAGCGTCGGTCAGCGGTATTGACATCGCGGCGGTCAGCGGGGCCACGACTCCGGTGACTCCTGCAACGGGAGGTGCTCTTCACATCCCTGTAGGTACCACGCGAGAGTTTTATCTACGGAACTTCGTGCCTCTTGCGACCGAGGAGATCTTTATGGCTCACCGTTCGGCAGGTGCTACGGGGACCATTAGGTTCTACAACAGCAGCGGGCGTCGAGCGCTGTGAAACGTCGGCCCGGAGCTAACCGTAGGGAGATCCGCTTGCCTACCTCCCCACCCGCTGCCGGTGGCGGTGGTGGTGGCGGCATCGTTACCGACGGGCTAGCGCTACATCTTGACGCTAGCGATGCGTCGTCGTATCCCGGCACAGGCGCGGTCTGGACAGATCTGGTAGACCCCTCTAAGGCCGTGACATTTGGCAGTGACCCTACGTTTGTCTCCGACCCCGGATATTTGAACCTCCAGGGAAACAACATTGCCAGCGGTACAAACGCGAACATTGCCAGCATAACCGAGGGAGCTATCGAAGTATGGTTCCGTTGGAAAGTAAACTCAGCCCAAACTTTGGGTACTTTACTTAGTACTGGAGGTAACTGGTACCACCTCGGTCAAGCATCAGGCGGGGCTTACGCTGAAGCGTTTGAGTTTTACAACGGGTCTACATTGGCTATGCAATACGTAGACACAGGCGGGTTGCAGCATCTAAAAGACAGCCAATGGCATCAACTGGTAACTGTAGTCACAGGAGGCGGTGCCACTGACCCGACTACGATATACTTGGATGGCGTAGTAATACCTCCCATTAGCGGCGGCGTAGGAGTTGAGTACCGAGCGGGGTCAAACGCATCCACCGGAGTGTGGAACAACGCTCAGTTATACGTTGGTGCGTTGGGTGCTTCGCTACCTTACAATAACGATATTGCTATTGTCAGAATGTACGACCGCAGCGCAGGTGGCGACCCGTCGTTTTCCGCAGCCGAAGTAGCACAGAACTACGCAGCCGAGTCCACAAAGTTTGCTGCTTGGAAGCCCGACCATATTTCTAGCCTAACACTGTGGATTGACCCTAGCGATGCTAGCACAGTGACAACTGCGGCAGGTGGCGAGGTCACCGAGGTATTCGACAAAGCCCACGCCGCGGACAGAGCGTCCTTCAAGGCACCCTTCGGCTCTCCCAACGGCCCTTCTGTTGTAACGGACGGCGGAATAAACTGGCTAGGCTTTACTCCTAGCGACAGTCTAGTTGGCAAAAAGGTCGCAGGTGCAAACTCGTGGCTACGTGACGACGTCTTCTCCGGCAATACCTACGAGACACACATTGTCCTCAAGCCTACGGCTGTGCCGAGCCAGAACGCAGCCAATCCCTGGCAAAACAACGGTGTGGGACCCAGCGACTCGTCGGGATACTTTGGTATGTACGTCAAGGACGTGGGCGGCGCTCCCTTTGTGCAACCTTATAACTACTCGACGAGAAACACTTACGGGGGCTTTGCTTTACCCGTAGGCGATAAGGCAATAGCCGGGCACAGCCGCGATGCCGCAGCCGTCACAAACTACAAGGACGGCGCTGCCACAGGCGCGGCGCTCACAGCACTTACTAGCATTGGCGGTGGTGGCTCAGGCACCTTAGAGCTTGGCATAGGCTCCAGTGGCCAACACTTTGAAGGCCAAATCGGGGAGATTCTTTTCTTCAATCAAGAGCTAAGTACATCTGACCGGGACGACTTGACCGCGTACCTAAAGGCTAAGTGGGGTATAACGTGACACGTTACGAAAGCTATCTCTTGCAGGTGACTAAGGAAGTTTCTACTGACGTCAAAGAGATACGCAAAGAAATCCAAACAATACAGGTAGAGATTGCACAACTCAAAGTCAAAGCAGGAATCTGGGGACTCGCAGCAGGAGCAATCCCAGCAGCCATTGCCCTCGTTCTCCAGTTTATCTAAGACCATGCCCTTACGATCAAGCACAAGCCGCCGCTCCATGAGCGCTAAGAAGAAAGCTCCCTCCAAGCCTAGGCCCAAGCCTAAGCCCAAGAAGAAGCCAAAGAAAGGACGAGGACGATACTAATGAGAGCCGCTGCTATTCTCCCTCTTATGTTGCTTACCGCGTGTCCCCCACCTGAGCTGGCACAGCGCGCATTGAGCGTGACTAGCCACGTATTGGTGGAGCTGGACGAGGTGGCAGCCGAAGCTTATACTCACGCCCACGAAATCGCCGTTATAGACAGTGACACTCGTGAGCAGTACGACCGTGTGATGGGTCCGTACGACGCATTAGAGCGTTCCCTTCGTGTTGCGGCTGTGTCTCTGCACACTAGCCAGCAAGCGCTCTTAGCGTGGCAAGAGGGTTCATCGCAAGCAAACTTCCGGGCAATGTTGCCTGGTTTATTAGAGGCCATGGGCGAGGTGCTAACGCATCTGGAAGGTGTAGGTGTTACTGCACCCGAAGAGCTTCACGATGCTATTCGTATGCTTTCGGGGCTACTGGAGGACGACAATGAATAAGTGGGAAATCTTGGAAGGACTGCTCCGAGTCACATCTGTTCTCGTGCGAGCTATCCGTAGCGGTGATGACAAAACTGTAGACCAAATACTACCTGAAACCTTGCGAACCAGCCTCGCACAGGCGGCGGCACGGGCCGAGGCGTCCGACAAGTTCGGACGGGAGGAATGACATGGATTGGATGATTGAACACTGGGAAGAGCTAGGCGTAGCGTTGAGCGGATTGGTATCCGTTGCCAGCGTTATTACGAAACTTACCCCATCACCTAAAGACGACGAAGTCTTGAAGCAACTCTTAGCTTGGCTTAGCTTCTTGCAGCCACGCGGTGTGTCGGGCATGAAGCTGCCCCTTACACCCTCAATGGTTCCATGCACAATCTGCTCCGACCCCTCGGAGTGTGACTGCTAGTGGACTCCTCTATTGCCGAGACGTACACGCCATCCCTGGGTGTTCGGAAGGGGCTTTATGCACCTCGTTCGACTGCTTCAGGTATTATCATTCATACTACCGGAGCAGGCGTCAATCGGCGATACATTCGAGAGCACAGTAAGTACCCTGATAACAGACCACTAGATACTGCGGTGCGTATCTATGCTCACATCATGAAGGCGTCGGGTCATTACGTTATAGACCAGAGCGGGCGGTGTGTGCAGATGGTACCCGAGGGGCTAGCATCCTGGCATGTTGGGTCCAAAGGTGCACGCAAGTATAAGCGCCAGTGGATGAAGCCAAAGTACGACTGGTGGCGGGGTCGCTGGCCGGGGTACGAGAGTCCCCTCGAGATTGCCAATGGAGATCTGTGGCGTCCTTATGCTAAGGATGCTGACGTTCATTGGCGGGCTAAGTGGTTGTCTCGTCATGGTAGTTGCAACGCTAACACTATTGGGATTGAGGTAGTTCCCCCCATTGCTCATCCTCAAGGGCAATGGACAGACCTTTGCTGGAGTACCTTAGTACGGCTGACGGAAGACATACGGAACAGAAACTCAATCCCGTTAGAACGCGCACGGATACTGTCCCATTCGGATGTACATCCGATCTCCCGCACCACGAACAGCGGGCGTCCTTGGGATCCGAGTCTGAACCAGTTCGCCTACGAAACTTTTCTAACTGCACGAAACATACACCTCGTATAAGTGCGAGGGGCTACTCACTGAGGGCTATGCACTGACCAAGAGACGAGAACTTTTCTATAAAGGTACCCTCTCGGTCACCGAAGTACGCAAAGGCAGAGGGGAATGGCGCACCGCTCTTCGCCCCCTTGAACTTGATACGACCACGGACAAAGCATAGCGCATTGGCTGAGGGGAACACCCCGTACTGCCAGTACGACGTGTCCGTTCTAGCAGGCAGCAGCATAATAATCTCTGCACCTATGGCTTGGGTGTAGGGTCTACTACAGTTTTCTCCGACAGCTTTGCCGACCCACTTACCGATGGCTCTTCCGTAGGGCGGGTTGATGTAGACAAGCCCACCCTTCTCCATCTCCCAGTTCTTAGATAGTCCGTCATCTTCAGGCGTGTACCACTCCAGCGCCATCGTTGGGTTTTCTTTGGTGGTGCAGGGGTCAAGTCGTATCGGCCTGTACGCTTTGATAACTTCAAGTACTTCATCAGGTGTCTCCCAGTTCGGGTTCTTGCTACTATACATTACTGTGTTTACCATTATACAGACCTTACAAAGAACGGACCACGGCACGTGTTGATAAACTCCGAGGCTGCTAGCATAGACCGCTCAGCTATACGGTAGTGGTCACGCTTACCTTGGCGGTGCATCTGACTATGCAGTGCACCGAGTGCTACCTCTGCTCCCTCACCTATAGAAGCATACGGCCTCGTGTCCTCCGTGATGCAGTTCTCATCAATCATTAGGATACGACCGCGAACCCCTAGCAGTATACTGAAGCAGGGTTCCTTGACCTCTGCCCTAGTGATAGCTTCTTTGATACGGGGAAGCACAGTGTGGTACGCCCACCTTGTGACCTCGACTTCACCCCGTATATCGCCACCACTCCGTGCGTTTATAATAGAGCCGGGTAGCTTGGCCCCGTGCACGATAGCGTTGTAGCTATCCAGGTTACCCACTACACCGTAGAGTATCTCCCCCACTGTGTGTACTTTGCACCCCGATAGGTAGGTCAAGTTGTCAGTCACAGCACTGTCGCTACCCATCCATACCTTCTCACCGTTCGTCACTGCTACGATTACACTCATCACGTCTCCTTTTGTGGGGCTCCATACACTTTACCATTGAGAGAGAAGCGTCCCTTCTCATCCATTATGACGACATAAGCTGAGAAGTCAACGCAGTCTCGCAGTCTTTTGCGCCCATAGAACTCTAATATTGTAAAACCACGCTGCCAGTTGGGGCTCGTAGCATAGTCATGATCACCTGATAGGTGGGGGTTAGCTATGCTTACGATCTTCCTGCCGAGCGAAGTCTGCGCCATCATCTGTGCCCGGTGGTGGTGGCCTACTACGGTGCTAACCGTAGGGAACTTAGCGAGGTTAGCTGACGCTATGTTCTTGATACCCCACCCCCCTGCTTGACGGTGACCATGACGTACTAGCACTGCCTTCTTACCTATGTACAATCCGGGGCACGTGGCTGACTCAGCAATCCAAGGGATCTGCTTAGACAATCCTTGCGAGTACATCTGCTCACGCAACGTCATGCCTACTGCACCCTTCAATGCCTGAGCCTTGCTACCAAAGATTGCTTTCTCCCATCGCTCCCCGTGGTTGCCCGGTATGTACACCAACCTCTCGCATTCTTTGTTGAGAGAGTTGAGTTCCTCTACCGCTTCCTTGATCTGGTGCACAGCATACACCGTATCTTCAGGGCCTTGGTCGTACCTTGACATCATACCCAGGTCTACAATATCCCCATTGGCTACGGTAAGCTCCGGTCTATGCTCAGCATGCCACTCTCTAAACGAAGCCCAGCATTCCGGGTGCTCATTATCAAAGTGAACATCAGAGAAGATACAAACTAAATGTGTTTTACTTGTCATAAATACTCCTTATAAGAGGCAAGAAATCGTCGAGGTACATGGTAACCGTAGCCTTCTGCCTGTCGCTTTTACACACGGCTAGCGGGGCTCTATCGTCTACCCGTATAGTACCCTCGTCTGTCTCTTTATACAAAGCCACCTCAGCTTGACGCAGTGCAGCAATAGGGTTGCATCTCTTCATGCGCTTGCACTCTATATAGAAAGGCGTGCCCTCTACGTCAGGCTCCTCCGAGGTACCCCCCCTCGTTTGGAACCCACGCTTAGCGTCGGGGAATATAGGCTTCAGTATGTTAGCCACTTCCCTCTCCCAGTTGTGACCCTTCAGTCGTGAAGCTCTACCCCCCATTGACAGCCTCCAGTATACCAGCGTCGTTACGTCGGTAAGCAAAGCGCACGTTCTCTCCACCGTACGTGCTCTTAGCTATACGACAGTACACCGTGTCAGCATCAGAGGGGTCACGATGTCCGAGTATGATTAGGCGTGCCTCGTTCTCAATATCACCTGACTCTTTTAGCCAGTAGATTTGTGGCTCACGTGTAGGGTCTTGCCTAGAGAACTGAGATATTACCATACCAGCACAGTCGTTTCTCGCACATCCGTACTGGAACTGAGTGTATATCCTGCTCACCTCGTTGCGTCGGTCGTCGGTTACACCACGTACCTTCTGCAAATAGTCAAGCCATATAAGCTTACACCCAGCTTCAGCTAAAGAAGTAACGCAGTCACTGATCACGTCAGCCGGTGCACCCACAGCGTAGGTAACCAACACTTCCGTTGACTCTAGGTACTTACGTCCTGCCTCAATAGATTGCTTATCCTCAAGGGTAAGCTCTTTAGTTCGCAGCTTACGAGAGTTCACGCCCGATGCCCAAGCTAATGCACGAGAGCCTAGTACGTCAGGTGTATCCTCGCAGCTAATAATACCTACTGGTGCTGACGAAGTAAGTGCAGCAGTAAGCATCAAAGAACTCTTGCCTACCCCAGTGGCCATACCTAACACACCGCATGAGCCGGGGAATAGTCCACCGATCACCGAGTCAACCGCTGGTATACCCAGCGGTATGAGTCCAGGGTCGCCATCATCAAATGTGCGAAACCTTTTGATTGCTTCATCGGCGCTGGAACTTAGGTTCCAGACGCCTGCTTGATCTACAAATGCCATAGTGTCTCCTTACGGAGAGAAGGTTAGCAACCTTTGACCTACCGTCAAGAAGTTTGTAGTTAGCCTATACAAAGAAAGCATTCTATATATATGTTTGATCAAACGATATGTAAAAGGTAAAAGAAAGTTTGACTCTGAAGCTGAGTCAGCTATTGTTACCTGGACTGGAGGAGACATGAAGAGTTACGAACTGGTGTGTCACGATGACGACCCGCGTTGGTTGTCGTATCGCTTTGAGCATATCACTGCTAGTGAGATGAGCGCTGTCATGGGCATGTGCCCGTGGTCAGGAAGAGACGACGTCGTTAGACGTAAGGTGTCGCGCTCCGATGACTTCAAGCCCACACGTAATATGTGGTGGGGCTCTGCTCTCGAGTCATTCAACATGGAGATGTTCACTAAGATTACTGGCATCCGTACCCGTAGTTGCAATGCGTTCTTACGTAGCACCAAGGAGCCACGGATAGCAGCAACCATTGATGGGTTCGCACGTGCCCCGCACACAGACTATGATGTACTAGACATCGCTACTAAAGTACCCTGGGCTGACGACTTGCGCGCCCAGCTACGACTTCGCTCGAAGCTAGGGCTTATTGAGATGAAGAACACCGAGGCTTGGTTTGGTAAGAAGTGGCACGAGGGTCCCCCTGTGCACTACACCATTCAGCTACAGCAGCAGTTGTACGTCACCGGCCTTGACTGGGGAATACTCTGTGGTAAGCTGGGAGCCGGAGACATGATAGCGTACTTGATTGACGCTGATCCATTTCTGCATACGGAGATGGAAGAAGATGCACGTAGCATCTGGAAGGAGATTAGTAATGACCGACGAGAACACGACGAATACTTCAAGTGACCTTGACACCAAGCTGGTATCTATTGCTGCTGGGTTGAACTCACTTATGTCTGTGCACATGCAGAAGTCAGTGGACGAAGATGATGGTGATATGTTTACGATGCTGCTTGCATCTATGGCTAACATCGTCAGAGCTTTTGAAGGAGTTGATTCAGCTAAGAAGTTGATTGACGGCTACACTAACGGAGCCTACTCTAAGATGGATAGCATGGTTGACGCGGGTGTAAGCCCAGAGGAAGCCGCAACTCTAGCAACAAAGGAAGACAGCAGTGTCCACTAAGCAAGAACATTCATTAGCCAAGAAGCTCTCGGAGATTTCGGCAGAGGTGGCGTACGTAGAGAAGGATGCAACCAACGCATTCCAGAAGTACAAGTACGCTTCGGCTGAAGCTGTGTTGAGCAAGGTAAACGTAGCACTATCGTCCCGCAACATTGCGCTTAGTACGACAGCAGACTTAGTGCAGTACCATCACGGTGAGGGCAAGAACTCTAACACTGCTATCGTGCAGCTAACCATTCGCTTTATTGATGGTGACTCTAGCGAGGTCATCGCAGTGCAGGGGTTAGGTCAGGGTTCTGACAAGGGTGACAAGGCAGTGATGAAAGCTAACACTGCTGCACTCAAGTACGCCTACGCCAATGCGTTCACCATTAGCTGGGGTGATGACCCGGAAGCTACCAACGAAAGCGGTGAGTCTAAGCCTCGCGCTACTAAGAAGAAGGTGACCAACAAGAAGGGTCCCGTCAAAACAATGTTCAGTCGTGAGGATATCGAGAAGGAGATTTCTGCTGCTCGCCTCAAAGACTTGGCTGATATCAAAACTAAAATCATAACCATGCGAGGGACAGAGAACTACACTCCCCTCGTCAATCTCTTCAAGTCTGCAAAGGCACGCTTGGAGTCGAAGGAGAACAGCAATGCCTAAGCCAGCATACCGTATCGTAGCCGTACTAAAGGACCCCGAGCGTCGAGGTGGAAAGGGCGTCGAGTGCGCCACCATCTGGCCCGGAAAGTTTGAGGGTAGTCTGAACCTATCACCTGTCACCGAGACAGTTGAAGGTCCGTATCCTAAGATGACTCTTGCCGACGCCCTGTCGGGAGATTACTATCTAAATGTTTGGCCAGTATCGTCTCCTCTGGCCGATGAACACGAAGGTTTCTAGTCCTTTCCTTTAGTGTTCCGTCCTGGGTAGGACGATAAACTGCCCTACTTATTATGACGGTGGGTGCGGACACCGGCTAAAAAACAACAACAGTATAGTATCCCATGTTAGAACAACACGACACCTTGGGGCCGCACACCCATCCCCTTATTGGAGACACCTATGGAAATCGACGGAAGCTTCCTCAAGTTTGCAGACAAAGTATTACACCGGTTGCGGGAAGGGCAGAGAGAGTACGGCAGTAAGTCCTTCTCGATGGAGCCTAACGTGTTGTTGACTGAGATCGAAGAAGAGCTACTCGACGTATGCGGGTGGGCATACATCTTACAAGTACGCATGGACAAGGTACGTAAGGCGATGGCGGCTCTCGATGCTGACGAATAAAATATCTGACGAGTGGATGGATTCCATTCGCCACTACTTCACCGAGCATGGCGACCCCTTTGAATGGTTCGTACTCAAGGAGTACACTGACGACGGGGGTGAGACGTGGGGCATAGGCAACACCGAAGAAGACGGTGGTGCTAGCCTGTTCGCTTGCGATTCATTTGAAGAGGCAAGGGTTATACTTGCGTGCTTCTTGTTTGCTTATGAGATTGCATCTGGCAAGGTACTAACGATAGAGAAACCAGAGGGAGATTACTTTGTTGGACCAGCAGGAAACGCATGAGCTTGTAAAGGAACTAATAGAAAAGGTTACGTGCCAGTACGAGGGGTTCGCATTTGATACTGAGTCAGATGGTGAGCAACTGGTAGGCAAGAAGATGCTGAACGTGTACAAGTCTAACCTTGTGGGCTTCAGCATTTGCTTTATCAAGGACAGGGAGGCGCACTACTTCCCTAACACCCCGGAGTATCGCCCCTTATTAGAGGCCATCAGTCGTAGCAAGCAGCGGGTATGGGCTCACAACTGGAAGCACGACGCTAAGGTGTTGGAGCGTGAGGGGTTGAGCCCGCCTGCTCACCTCATGGACAGCATGATCATGATGTGGTTGCTAGGTCTATCTGCTAAGGGTAGCTACGGGCTGAAGGCCCTGTCGTCTGAGTACCTTGGACGAGAGATGACTACCTTCAAGGAAGCTCTTGGTCCTTATGAACGGTGGGCTGACGTACCTATCGAGCGCGCTGCAGCGTACGGTAGGGAGGACAGCGTAGCTGTGCACGACCTAGTCAACAAGTACTACTACTCCATGGACCCTGTGATTAGCGCGCACCTGCGTGAGGTTGAGATGCCTATGCTACTGTGCCTCAAGGAGATGGAGGACTACGGCGTTATGATAGACACGTCAGCTCTTGACTCACTGCGAGAAGAGTTGTCTGTCAAGGTGGAAGCATTAGTAAATGAGTGGGAGTTCCTGTTCCCTGACGTACTGATCAGTAGTGCAGTGCAGGTTAGCCGCCACTTCTATGGTACGCTATGGAGTACGGAGGGTGTACCCAAGGGTAAGAACGGGCTGCATAGTACAGGACGTAAGCATGTAGAGGAAGCCAAGGCTAGGTGTGCACCCGAAAGCCTAGGTTATATAGGCGCTGACATACGACTGCAGTACCAGGACTTGAACAAGTACCTCAGTACATTCACGGGTACCTTAGTAGAGCAGGCTAAGCAGCACGATGATGCTCGCTTGCGTTGCTCATTCAAGCAGCATGGCACAGCTACGGGCAGGCTGTCATGCTCCACCCCTAACCTACAGAACATCCCCGCCCGGTCAGACTACGGGCAGAAGATACGCAAGGCGTTCGTCGCACCACCTGGTAAGGTACTAGTGGTAGCTGACTACTCACAGATTGAGCTTAGGGTACTGGCTCACCTAGCAACAGACAAGCTAGGCACAGTGGGTAAGCTAGCCCAGGCGTACAAAGAGGGGGCGGACATACACCAGCAGACCGCTGACTTAGTAGGGTGCACACGACAGCAGGCAAAGACTATCAACTTTGCTACAGTGTATGGGGCTAAGGGTAAGAAGTTAGCCGAGCAGTTGGACGTGGACATCAGTACCGCCGAGGATTTTTTAGCTAAGTATCAAGAGAGTTACCCCGAAGTCTTCGCCCTAAAGAAGATAATACTATCAGAAGCGTACCAAAAAGGTAGAGTCTACACGTTGTCAGGTAGGTACCGCCCTATCCCTCAGCTAGTGGCAGCTCGTGATCGTCATGATAGGTATGAGTCATGGAGTGACAGGCTTGACCGCTGGTTCGGTGAGCGCATAGCATTCAACACCCCGGTGCAGGGTGGAGCAGCCGACCTAGTGAAGATGTCTATGCTCAAGTTCAGAGCAGACGCGCAGCACGGCGGTACTCACATGGTGTCACAGGTACACGATGAGATCATAGTCGAGTGTGATGAGGAACACGCACGTTACGTAGCATGGGAACTGCAGCACACGATGGAGAACATCACAAAGCTACACGTTCCTCTCGTAGCTGAGCCCTCGGTCGGTCGTTCATGGGGAGACTGTAAATAGAAAATCGTTTTCTGATTATGGCCTTATAATATCGGACACCCCCCCGGCGGCAGAGTGTATATTACAAACTGCAATCCGGTTACTTCGCAAACAAGTTTGCTCATGATAACCAACGCTATCTCAAGACTGACCCGGTTGCCTAACAAGACATGTCCTTCACCTCCGGCTCAGGTGGTATCTTACGCTACGCTGTGCACTAACGTGGAACTAGGCTTCTCGCAATCTACCGTTCCAGGCACACCTCAACTCCGGTGCTCGTCGCTCATGGTATCACTGCGTGATACTGTATTTGTCTAAGCCCAAGAGCTCGTTGCCCGCCGTTCGGCGTGGCTTCACTCCGACCATAGGGGTCGGTAGATCACTCGACCTATGCCGCCCTCTTAGGGGTTCTTTGTCTTGCGAGTCGAACCCTTCGGGCTTGGAGTGGCTTAGCCCTTACCTTTGACGAGCGCAAAGGACGTGCGTTTGTAATCGCAAGCAACCTGAAAGCGCGAACCGCTTGCTTTCAGAAGGACAAAAGCAACCAAGCTCGCAAGCTCGTTCACTGCGTGAAGTTACTTTTGAATCTATCTTTTTTTTGCACAGGCAAAAAGTTCTGGCGGGGGCTTCCAGTCTCCGGCTGACTCGCCAATCTGTCCTACAAAATCGAGGTTTGTTCGCGTTGTCTGTGCTGCTGCTGCTCATGTCGCTCCCTTCTTCACGTTGATTGCAAAAGATTTCACCATGCTTGGTCACAAATAGTTCAGCGTTTGTCCCAAGACCCGTCACCGTTACACAACTATTTGTTCCATAGTCTGGCGAGTGAAATCTTTCACCCTCAACTAAAGGAATCGACATGATCATCATCACCCCAGACACCGCTACCTCAATTTCTCCAGACGAGCTCGGCTTCCTCATCCGGCGCCTGGAATCCTTTGCCAAACGTGCTGCCTTTAGAAAGCTACAAAGTAATCCTCGCATAAACCTTCCCAAGCATTTGAATACAATGAGTAAGTTCTTGCAATACTACGTACGTCCTGGCGAAGGTCCCAAGCATCTGCGTAACAAGTTCTGTATGACTCTCGAACACTGGTATCCTGCCAAAGATTACGTGTCAGGTGAAGTGTGTTTGTCTTACATCAATGTACAGGTAGGCAAGACCCAACAGGTTGTGCTTCACCGTGTAGAGTTCGCTGAGATGAACCATTTCGAACACGACCCGCATACGTTTACCTTAGAGCATCGTCACTGCTGGCAGAACTACCGCTTGGATCCGATGAGGACTAAAGCTGACGCACTGCGTGTCAAGAATGCTATGGTGACAGCATGAAGATTGCGCTAAACAATCTGCTTAGGTGTAACAGCCTAAAGCGTAGCGAGAGCATGGCTAACTCGCCGTTCTCGTGTGGTGGCTTCTTCCGAGGTCGTTACCTGGATGAGGTAGCCTTCAACCACAGACCCGATACACATACTGTTACGCTACTTTGTGGTACAGTACGAAAGACTTCTGACGTACTGCTATCGCTTGACCTTGACTTACTTGCTACCCTTGATACTGACACTAACGAAAGGACTAACTGATGACGAATTCAAACTACAACTTCCCTACTGATACCCAGGTCGGAGCCAACATGCTGCGCTCACTAGACTACGTGGACTTGATGACAACCCTGCGACGTTTACACGCACATGCCAGGTCAACATGGGCGATGACGTACATGGAAATCGAACACAAGTTTCCTGAGTCGTACGCAGTTACGTGGTTCAGCAGACTTACGTGGATTGAACTCCTCAAGGAATGCCGCAGCGAGTTCGGTGGCCTACTCCAGTACGCCCGCGATTCCCGACGTCTTGACATGCCGTTGATGCCGTACCTACTGGAACCGCTAAACCCCGCACCGTTCTGGGCACTATGTCCAGCGGCCACGACCCTGTCTGCCTTCGCGATGCGGCACTCACCCAATGCGCGAAACCTCGTGGCTTACTTCGAGGCACTAGCCACCATCGAGCAAACCGCGCCACCTCCCAAGCCATACCCGCTTTCCTTCCTCTACTCTAACATGTACGTTTGATACTAACACTAACCAAAGGACTAACTGATGACATGTAACCACCAATACACAGTACCCTCAGCTCTGAGGAATTACGATTTCGTAGACTTGATGACGATGTACCGTACCCTTCACAAGGCTAACCGGTGTCAACCAGTAACGATAACTCCTAGCTTTGCGATGAGGTTTTCGGCCATGACATGGAGCGAACTCATTGCTGATGAGCGAGTACGATTCCGTAACCTGTTCACAACACAATGTGAAGAGCGTATTCGTACCGGCAACTCTTCCAGTGACTACGTACCTACAGGTTACCATTCTCGTTCAATGCGTGCCTACTTCAGATGCTTGGAGAAGAAGTTCCCGCACTTAGTACCGGGTTCTCAATGGGTGAACTGGCGACTCGTTCTCGAACACGGTGATTACAGGAACCGATTACGTAGAGCTGACAAGGCTAAGGTGCATGCCCTTCGGACAGAGCTATCGCGTAACGCACGCGGCTGGCTTAGTCAGTTCACCGACGGGTCATCCATAAACTTCTCCGCTCGAACATATGATACCCGGTGGCCGAACGACCTCCGACTCACCTATAGTGGAGAGGCAGCTCGTACTTTGTTACGTGACCTCGACATGCCCGCCCGTTGTCAGAACTGTGCCAAGTCAGCGCACATGTGTCAGTGTGCGTGGACTGTCGAATCGGACGGTTCTCGTTACTGGAGAGCGCCACTACCTCCCGTTAGAGAAGGTCAATCAGCTCTTAGTATGCAGAGTCACAACATCTGTATGCAAGGCAAGGAAGGACTGGCGGTAGGTGTCGAACTCGAACTGCATACCGTACCACGTAAGGACGTCGCGCAGTTAGCTGAGTTCTGCGTTGATAACCTAATCACTCGCAAGCCTGACGGTTCCAGCGGCGTGGCAGTCGAACTGTGTACGTCACCGATGCGGCAAGAGGTTGCAACCAACGTACTGACAAGACTGCATCGGTTGTTACGTAACAATGGCGCTCAGGCTAGCCTCGGTTGTGGACTGCACGTTCACGTTGACGGTACCGGTCTTGACCGAGTGTCTGTCAGCAGACTGCTTACATTGTGGAAGGACTACGGACCTCAAGTCTGGGACGCACTGCCAGATGTTAGACACAATAGTGAGTACTGTAGGAACACCACCCATTACGACCACGAGGTAGAATACTACGGTAACATCTTGACTACCGGCTCCAGCCGAGCAGGTCTTGACAGATACGTTGACCTCAACCTGAATAACTTGAAGTCTTACTCGAAGACCGTAGAGTTCCGTTTGTTCCCTGCGTATTCGGATAACCCTGACGGTTACACCCCAAGCGACACCGACTGTGATGTACCCCTGATAACCGAGGAGCAACTGCTTGCTTGCGTTTCGGTATCCCGTGAGTTTGTACGGGCTGCCATCACCAATGACACTGACGAACTAGAGAATGCTATCGTAACCCTTGAAAGGACCTTCTAATATGTGTGGACTATTTGGAATCGTACGTAATGACCTCATCACTAATGATAAAGCAGACTGGCTTGCAAGCGTGGTTACAACCGAGCTTGAGATCGCTATGTCTGAACGTGGTACCGACTCCTGGGGTTACATGACCGCAGGCGAAGGCTATGAATCTATCGCCCGAGGTATCGGGTGCATGGTTCCAGCCAGCGGTAACCGGCGCACCCCCCTTGCTCCCATAATGCTAGGGCATACACGCCATGCTACACACGGACAAATCACCATTGCTAACCAACATCCCTATGAATACGGAGACATCGCACTCATGCACAACGGCGTAATCTATAACGCACCCCATAAATACATAGTCGATAGCGAGGTCCTAGCTGACCGAGTGTCACAACGGGAAACCGTAGGTGACCTTCGTGGTTACGGTACAGTACAGTGGTTGGAAGACAACGAAGCATACATCTGTCGTATGTCTCGTGGTGACCTTGACGTTGCTTGGGTTTCGTCTATCAAGAATCAGTGCAGGTTCCTGATATGGTCTTCCAACCTGCAGCAATCCTTCAAGGTTATCAAAGCCGTAGCGCCTGATGTTACGTTTCGTCTACAGCCTACTCTTCCCGAGGGTAGGGTGTACCGTATATGTAAGGACACCTTGACACTGCGACGTGTTGACTACGAGATGAACTTGCAGCACTCCCTCGGCAAGGCGTGGTACGAATTCGGTACCGCATCAACTCAGACACTAAAGTCTAGTCCCAAGCCTAAGTCTTACACGTATACTGTAGACGGTGGCTGGAACTGGCAGGATGAGTACGCCACACCAGTACCTATCACAGGTCCCTGGGCGCTGGGAGACGACTGACGCATTCTCAGTAATGTACATGCTGATGTTCGCGATAGTCTTGTTTCTATTGCTAACTGAAGACTGAAGAAAGGGCGGCCTGCTTCCGGTGGGCTGCCCTTCTTTTTGGTCAAGATATCTGTAACTAGTCAACCGGCCTCCAAACCGTCGCGTGCCCGCGGCTGATTTGATTTCGTTCCAAACATCTGAGCAAAGTCGTGCCAGCGTCCCGCAGCACGCCTGTGGTCACGTAAGATCTACTTTGCTTTTTGCTAAAAAAGAAAGTAGCAAAGAAAAAAGAAATGAAAGTTCACCGCGTACCGCGGCCCTGCCCTTTCATTTGTTGTCTTGTCACGCTAGCGTAAACCAAAACTGGTCAAGCAATCAACGTCGCGTGTACGCGGCTGACTTGACTTTCGTTCCGAGCATTAGAGCAAGGTGAGGCGAGCGTCCCGCCGCCACCCCGTGGTAACGTACCAGTTCCATTCACGCTAACGTAGGCGATGGCAAGGATAGGCTGACAGCAGAAAACCCAATGATTCTGGGTTATGTACTACCAAGACTTATACCGAATCACTTGTTCTGCTACCCATTCTTGCCTTTTTACCAAAGACTAGCCACGTATTCCAGCGTTTTGCCGTTGCGAATGCGTTTTTTCTGTGGCGATGACAGGTAAAACCTGATACTCCGCACAGCCGGCCACGCAAGACTACTACCTTTCTCACATCCTTACGGATGCTCGTGACTACCTAACCCCTACCCCTACTAATCCCGCTACAAAATCCGCCACCGGAGCGTTCCTTACTCACTCACACTCCGCATAGTCAAAAAGCAAACGGGGATAAACTACCCTCGTAATCGACACAGAACGTATTCTAAGACGATTAGGGGTACACCCATGTGGGATTTATCGTTTTGCTACCTACAATCCCTTAGAACGCCTGCTAGGAGCGTATAGGTTAGTCACTTACATAAAGCCTTCTTTGTATATGTTTGTTATAAACGATAAGAAGGCTTTCTCTATATAACAGTATAGGAGCTTGACACGAGAGGGATTGGGAAGGTAAGTACTGGTAGTGAGGAAGTACTACGAAACACCAGAGTTTATGGCCCTGCGTAGGGAGTACTACGCTCGGCTTCGTGACGATGGGTTCCGTGATATTGAAAACATCGACTGGAGGACTGGGGACTCCGGTAACCTGCTCAATGGTTTTGGCCACATGGACGCTGTGCGTCGATGGTCCCCCGAAAGCCAGAGATACTATGAGCTGGCTAGGCAGAAGGCAGCTACTATCCGTGGCCCCAAGTACAACAAAGACGAGCGCCGGATATGGCGTATGCACGCTCAAGGTAAGTCCTTCCGCGCTATAGAGAGGGATACCGGCATACCCAGAGCCCGTGTATCCCGCACAGTGAAACGTATAGCGAAGGAAATACTACCCCGTGCCCAAGACAAAAAGACATAGAGCCCACGCCATAACCCGTGGTACTTCGCCGGAGCGCTTAGCAGAGCTGGCCAACGGTAAGTTCCAAGAGCCTGAAACCGACGCATCGCAGCGGCCCGTTGAGGGGTCACTTACACCGACGTCCGGCTTGTCGAAGGAGAGCATTCGGGGGACTGTCGTGCACGCAAGCAACTTCAACCCATCAGCCCGTATGCGCCCGCACATCGGGGTTATGCTCTCAGATGCGTACACCGTCATCGCTGAGGAGTTCCGCACCATGCGGACCCGAGTGGAGATGGGTGAGGAGCTGTCGCCCTCAGAGGCCCGTAAGTTTTCCTCCCTTGCTGATACGATGACCAAGCTCGCTAGAGAGGAGAGGGAGCAGGAGAAGAAGACTGACCCCTCCCAGCTTTCCGACGATGCCTTGCTAGAGATGCTAGAGCAAGCAAGAGAGGCGCTCGGTAGCGGAGACTGATGAAGTGTTGTTGGCCCTCATGCACCAAGAGAGGTGTGTGGCATGTGAGGAACACATGGAACGGCGTGGTCGTGTTTATCGTGTGCGACCTACACCTACACCGCCTTACCGACGCCTTCCCTCCTGGGAAAGTTGAGGTGGGCATTATTGAAAGTAAAGAAGAGTAATGACATTACCTGTAGAACTTAGGCGTGCCCGGAAGTCGGACATTCCTTTTATTACTAGCTCCTGGCTCAAGTCCCACCGCTATGGCTATTCGTCTCAGTCTGTGCCGAACACGGTGTACTACCATCAGCACCATAAGATCTTAGAAGAGGTCATCCCCCGCAGCGTCGTGCTTGTCGCCTGCAACCACGAGGACCCCGACCAGATACTTGGCTGGATGTGCGCTGAGGTCGTGGACACCGCCATGGTCATCCACTACGTGTACGTCAAGAAGAGCTTCCGAAAGTTCGGGCTGGCTAAGCGCCTGGTGCAGACGATGGCTGAGGTAGAGGACCCACCTGCCTTCATGTGTACCCACTCTAACCGAGAGGTCAGGGACATCGTCGAGAAGAAGGAAATCATCTACAACCCCTACCTGCTTTTTGATAAGCTGCCGGAAGGGTGGTCCACTGATGACCAAGAAGATAGTCAATAAAGCCCACGCTAAAAAGATTATCGAGGAGGCCACTCGCCGGGCAGCTAAGCGTAAAAGTCTTGACGCTAACTCTCTGCTCTTTGGCCCCCAACGTAAGTTTGTTGACGACGAGTCCCGCAACAAGGTAGCGGTCTGTAGCCGCCGAGCGGGCAAATCTTTCAGCATTGCCTTCATGCTTTTGCAGCACGCCATGAAGCACGAGCGTAGCATCAACCCCTATATCACGCTGACACGTGATAGCGGTAAGGATATTCTATGGCCAGCTCTCCACGATTTGAACACGAAGCTAGACCTAAAACTTCGGTTCCGTGAGAATACTGGGGATATTATCCTGCCTAACAAGTCTAAAATCATAATCCGAGGTGCAGACGACAAGAGGCAGATTGAGAAGCTGCGTGGTCCTAAGTACCCTATAGCCGTCATTGATGAGGCACAGGGCTTCCCGCATTTCCTCCACGACCTAATCGAGGACGTGCTGGAGCCTGCGACCTTGGACTACGATGGGCAGATAGTTGTCACTGGCACGCCCAACTCGGCGTGTGCAGGCCCGTTCTATGAGCTGACCACCCAAACCTCTGGCTGGAATGTACACACCTGGACTCTTCGTGAGAACCCTCACATCCCCAATGTGGAGGCGTGGTTGGACCGCAAGCGAACGCAAAAGGGGTGGGATGATAATCATCCTACCTACTTGCGTGAGTACTGCGGTGTGTGGATCCGTGACGCCTCGTGCCTTGTCTTTGAATATAACAAGAATGTAAATTTGATCGACGAGCCTCCCTTCGAGTCAGCGGACGACTGGGAGTTTGTGCTGGGCATCGACCTCGGGTTCAACGACCCGACAGCGTTTGTAGTCATGGCCTACAGTCAAAACCTGCGTCAAAGTTTTGTCGTTGAGAGTTACAAAGAGACAGAACTCATCCCTAGCGTGGTCGCCGGTAGAGTAGAAGCACTGATGGAAATGTACCCGTTCCATCGTATCGTAGCTGATACAGGTGGGTTTGGTAAGGGTTACGCAGAAGAGATGAAGAAGAGATTCTCTATTCCCATTGTCGCGGCCAAGAAGACAGAGAAGCACGCTTACTTGCAGATGCTCAACGGTGACCTACGGACAGGGAGCCTGCAGATTTGCGGGCGCGCAAACCTAGAGTTGCTTGAAGAGATGAGTCTCTTGCAGTGGGACCTAGACCGTATGGAACGCGGGCAGATGATGATGGACCGGCGTCGGTTCCAGAATCACCTTAGTGACGCGCTTCTCTACGCATGGCGTGAGTGTCGTCACAACATAGGGGAGTTTCTTCGTAACGACGACTTCGAGTACGGGTCGTCTGCTTACTACGCTGCGGAGGCTGACCGTATGGAGGAAGAGGACATGCGCCGATTTGAGGAAGACTCCGACTCTTCCTGGTGGCAGGACCTGTAAGTTTCGACTACCCGTTTCAACTCGTGCAACCGGTCTAGTTCTGTTCTGCGGTTCCCTCCAGCAGAGTCTATATATCGGATTGCGGCGATCAAAACAGGTTCCATGTTTCTCCTTGAGGTGGCCTGTAGTGTAAGCGGATTAGCGGTCTGAGCAACCCCAATTGCACTAGCACGATGGTCTTCACCTCAGAGGAACTAATAGAACTTGTTGACGAGCTTCGCGCTCGCGGCGTTACTTATTTCAAGGTGGAAGGTGCCGAGATTACTATGGAAGCATTGCCCGGTTCCGACGAGGTTGAAGTTGAACACACCCCTGGTGAAGACGCAGACGATGTGTTGTATTACTCATCATGATTGAAAAAAATGACTTTAGATGGTGGGCAAAAGAAACAGGCGCAGACGACGTCATGGCCACCTACAACCACATCCGAAATCGGGGCGACTCACGTCGTAGTGATACTCTTCGTCATATGCGTTTGTATGGCAATAGGGATTTCCTTGGAGCTGGGCCGAGCAGTTATGCGATGCCTGTTTCGTCGGACAGGGTCACACTGAATGTCATCAAGTCTGTATGTGATACTGTTTCCGCTCGTGTTGCTAAGAACCGGCCCCGCCCAGTTTTTCTTACGTCTGGTGGAAACTACTCTCTCCGCCGCCGAGCGCAACTCCTAGAGAAGTTTGTAGAGAGCCAGTTCTACACAGCGGGGTTGTACAACTTGGCCCCCAAAGTTTTTCTGGATGCGTGTGTGTTCGGAACAGGTATAATCAAAACGTACAAGTCCGGTGACAAGATCCGCATGGAACGTGTGTTCCCCGGTGAGGTATTTGTTGACCAAGCGGAGGGACTGTACGGAGAACCCCGGCAGATGTTTCAACGTAAGTACATCAACCGGGATGTGCTTATAGATATGTTTCCCAGCAAGGCGGGCGTGCTACGCACCGTGCAGGCGTGGGACGACGAAGACGGGGATTACGGGTACGACTCGACGGGCGACCAGCTTTGTGTTGTGGAAGCCTGGCACTTACCCTCTAGTGAGGGCGCAAGTGACGGTAGGCACTGCATCGTTGTAGACGGAGTGGAGTTGCTGCGAGAAGACTGGGTACACGACAGTTTCCCATTCTCTATTATAAAGTGGAGTGATAGGCTCCGCGGTTATTGGGGGATGGGTTTAGCGGAAGAACTGACCGGTATTCAAGTAGAGATCAACAAGCTACTCATGAAGATTCAGAAGGCGATGCAACTTCTTGCTGTCCCCTGGGTCTTGGTGGAGGCTGGCTCGAAGATCAAGAAAGCGCATCTCAACAATCAGATTGGCGCTATTATACCTTATTCTGGGACACCTCCTATCGTCAGGCCAAACCAGACCATGAGCCCCGAGGTGTTTAGTCATCTCGATAGGCTCTACCAACGCGCCTATGAGATTGCGGGGGTGTCCCAGTTATCTGCCACTTCGCTCAAGCCTGCGGGCCTGGAGAGCGGTGTGGCGCTTCGTGAGTACAACGACATTGAGTCGGAGCGGTTTGCCCTTATCTCCCGCCAGTACGAGAACATGTTCATGGACGTGGCCAAGAAGGTAGTAGCCTTGGGTAAGGAAATCTCTCAAGAGTACAAGGGGTGGTCCGTGGTCGCTCAACGCGACCGTAACACTATCCAAGAAGTAAAATGGAAAGACGTGGACATGGGCAAAGATGCTTACGTTCTAAAAGTGTTTCCGTCTTCATCTCTTCCGGCTACCCCAGCAGGCCGCTTGGCAATGGTTGAGCAGCTTATGCGTGCAGGACTTCTTAGCGGAGACGAAGCCAAGCGTTTACTTGACTTCCCTGACCTTGACCGCGAACTTGCGCTTGACAGGGCAGCGTCGGATAATATTGACCGCATTGTAGAAAATATCGTAGACGATGGTCAATACGAGTCACCAGAACCGTTTATGGATTTGGTGCTAGCTCTCAAGAAGGTACAGGCTGCTTACAATAAGGCAGTCAACGATAACGTACCTGAAGAGCGCCTATCAATGTTGCGGCAGTTTCTTGCCGCTACGCATCTACTAATACAACGGGCACAACAGCCTCCGATGGGAAGAACGTCACCACCATCAGCAGGCCCAGATGGGGCTTCGCCCACAGCCGTAATGCCAGACGATGGCACTGCAACATTAGCGTAATAGGATATGACTGACACAACTACATTAGCAGAAGCAGCGGAAGCTGTAGAAGCAACCGAAGCAACCGAAGCCCCCGCCCAGGAGGCTACCTATGACCCACCCCCGCGTGCGGCAGAGGCGCTGCGCCTTTTGATGGACCGTGAGAGTAAAATCCGCGAAGCCGAGACTTCGGTAAAGCAACAGCACCTGGAAGTTGATCGTGCGCGGAAGCTCATGGAAATGGCCAAGAGCAACCCATTACAGTTTTTGAACGACGCTGGCACTTCGTACGAAGAGTTGACCAAGCAAGTTCGACAGGGGGGACGTCCAGACCCCACAGCATTGTTACGGAGAGAAATTGAGGAACTAAAGAACCAGTTTGGAGTGCGCCAACAACGTGAAGAGGCCAATAGCCGTCAGGCTGCTTTAGATGAAGTACGTAGTTTAGTAACTTCTTATGTGGATAACTCATCTGACTATCCACTTACCAAACAGGCTGGTATGCAGAACCTAGTGTTCGAGCGTATTCAGGACCACTACAACAAGACCGGGCAAGCCCTCAGCGAATCATCTGCCGCTAAGGAAGTCGAGGATTATCTTCTCGGTGTTGTTGACAAACTTGCACAGGTAGAATCAGTTAGAAATAGATTCGCCGCGCAAGAGCAGGCAACGGAACAGCCAGACGTTACTCAGTTGGCAAACACCCTAACCAATCGCCAGGCGTCTACGGTGCCGACCCGGACTGATGGGCAGAAGCCCATGACACACTCCGAGTCCATCCGTCAAGCGGCGGCGTTGCTACAGTTTGTTGATAACACCTAAAAGGAAAATCTAAAATGACTTTGAATACAACGACCTTTGAGGCAGCCCTCAAGGTACATTATACTGATGATCGCATCAAAAACCTTGTCTACAAGAACAACCCCTTCTTGGCCATCGTGCCTAAGATGGAAGCGTTCGGTGGACGTAACCTCCCCATTCCGATCCAATACGGTGTGCCGCAGTCCCGTTCTGCGGACTTCGTTACGGCTCGGTTGGCTCGAACTACCAACAGTTCGCAGTTCAAGGAGTTCGTGCTTACCCGCGTAAAGGATTACTGTATCGCCACGATCGATGCAGAGACGATGGAAGCCTCCATCGGAAACCCGAACGCATTCATGGAAGCTGCGGCGTCTGAGATTGATGCGGCTATCCACTCCTGCACCCGTTCACTGGCCACCGCGCTTTACCGCGACGGTTCTGGTGTGCTGGGTACTGGCGGAGCCTTCGGTGCCGGTGCCCTTGGTGCCGACCAGTTTGCTCTTGCAACTGCAGACGACGTTGTCAACCTTGAGGTTGGTATGACGATCGACTTTGTCCTTGTAGCCGGTCCTGCGGTTGCGGGTGCGCCTCGACGTATTGACGGCCTCGATCGAGACAGCGGGGTTGTAACCATGGCAGCCGGTACTGGCGGAGTCTGGGCTGGTCTGGGCTGGGGCAACGCCCTTGTTTCGACGGACCAGATTGTCTGCGAAGGTGACTTCAACTTGAAGGTTTCAGGTCTTCAGGCTTGGGTTCCCGATGCAGCTCCCGGTGCTGCTGCGTTCTTCGGTGTTGACCGTACTGCTGATACCACCCGTCTTGGTGGCGTTCGCTTCGACAACGCTGCGGCTGCTTTGGGTAAGCGCGCTGCGCTTATTCGAGCCACAGCACGTCTTGCTCGCGAAGGTGGAATGCCCACCCATTGCTTCATGAACCACGGCGATTACGCTGCGCTTCTTGAGGAAATGAACGACAAGGTGGACTACGCTGAGGTTGCTGCCTACGAGCGTGGTGACATCTCGTTTGCGGGCTGCCTCTTGCACACGCCAACGGGTTCGATTCGGGTTATCCCCGATCACAACTGCCCGATGGGTAACGTCTACGTTCTCCAGATGGATACCTGGAAGCTCTACTCCCTGGGTGGCGCTCCTAAGATCCTTCAGGCTGACGGGATGCGCGTCCTCCGTGAGACTGATTCCGATGGAATCCAGGTTCGCGTTGGGTACTACGCACAGATGGGTTGCCGAGCCCCTGGTTACAACCTTGTAATCACCGGCTTCTAGCCTATAGGCGGGGGCTTGTCCCCCGCCGTCTTATAAGGGGAACTCGATGGCTATCACTTATCGTGGAGAACGCTTCTCGGGCTATAACAAGCCTAAGAAGACTAGGGGTCACCCTAAAAAGTCTCACGCGGTATTAGCGAAGGAAGGCGATCGAGTTCGTCTTATAAGGTTCGGGCAGCAAGGAGTCAGCGGTGCGGGAAGTTCTCCTTCTAGCGCACGGCAAAAGGCACGCCGCAAAAGCTTCAAAGCTCGGCACGCCAAGAATATTTCTCGTGGTAAGATGAGCGCAGCTTACTGGGCTAACAAAACAAAATGGTAGGGGGCTAGTGTGTCGCGCACTCGTACACTAAATGAACTTATAGCCGAAGTCCGACAGCGGTCGGACATGGTGAACTCCGACTTTGTTACGGATGCAGAGCTTACGCGGTACATCAACGAGAGTATCTCGGAGCTGTACGATATGCTCATCGTGGCGAAGGGGCAGGAGTGGTTTATCCGTGAAGCTACTATCACCACTTTAGCAGACCAAGACTCGTACGAAATTGACACCACGCACGACTTTTACTTGTTGTTAGGTGTTGACCTCAACAGCGGTGCGGACACCCCTACCCCCCTTCGTCCGTACATGCTAGACGAGCGGCACGACCGCACTCATTACAGCGCAAGACCGAGCGCTTACGGTAACACCACTAACTTGCGTTACCGATTGAGTGGTACGGTCAAGTCAACCGCACCAAACATTGGTACGTACAACCACAGGATTACGTTCAAGCCCAGTCCCCCGGCTGGTCTTAGTGTTACACTTATCTATATTCCCCACGCTCCGGTACTAGCTACTGGCGCTACCGACGTGTGGGACGGGTTCAACGGCTGGGAAGAATACGTTGTGGTTGACTCCGCTATCAAGTGTTTGGAAAAGGAAGAAAGCTCTACGACAGCACTCGAGCGACGTAAGGAGCGACTAATCCAACGTATCAACGGCTTGGCCTCTGCCCACGATGATGGTTTTCCTGAGCGCGTTACTGACGTAACCGGAAGGTTTGTGTACTTCCCTTACGATGTCTGATTTTGTAAAAATCATTTCTACTGGGCTTTCAGCTCTAAACATTGTGCAAGACAATGTTGAGGCTGCGTTACCTTCTAGGTCTGAACTTGCCGAAGGGGAGCTAGTAGAGGCCACTACTGTCAGTCCGGGGACGTCCGTAAACCATCGCCTTGGTCGCCAAGCTTTAGGAGCATTTGTGGTAAAACAAAGCGACCTTGCTAACCCCGTGTTTGTGACCGGCTTGAGTGCTACGACTGTAACAGTCAGTGGTTCTTTCGACCCCGACACTACAATCTCTTTGTGGGTGTTCTAATGCCGTATAGTAAAAAATCAGGCGAGACGTTGTTGACTCAGGTAGTAGATATACCTATGGGTAGCGGTAAGGATGACAAGACACATAAGCAGTTGTTTCAGCCGCCGTTTCTAGCTGAAGCAAAGAACATCGAAGTAGACAAGACTGGGTCGGTACAGAAAAGGGACGGGATTCAATCTGTTATCCCCTCCTCTGTAAACGCACAACCCTATAACGGCACAGGCACTTTGTTTGAGCACCCCGGTGCTCAGCTCGGCGTAGTGGGGCAGCCCAACTTCCCAGTTTCGGATACGTCCTTGGCTGTAGTTGCAGGCGGCAGCTCCTTCGCGTCCTCTAGTTTTGTGCCTTCTAACTCAACGGGCATTTACGCAAGTGCGTTGACGGAAGACCCCGTAGTTAGATCCGAAGAAGCCATTCTTCACGTACAGACCCATGTAAGTGGTAACAAAGTTATCACCGTGTGGTGTGCACAAATAAACCCCCCGACGCAAGACGAGGCGTACAACGTACATGTAGAAACAGACAACCGCTGTTATTACATGGTAAAGGAAAAAGACACGGGTACGGTAGTCGTGCACCCTACTAGACTGTTTGGTACTGTTGCAGGTACCGGAGTTACTGTGTTTACTAACCAGCCTAGATACACTCACATTGCGTTGGTGGACTCGGTGGACCCCCATTGGGTAGTCGTAGCCGCCCCCGAAGTGTACTCAGAAACGGCTTGGCAATACTTATCCGCTGCTTCCATATCAGCAAGTGATAACTCCGTCACGTACAATAGAATTTCCTTTACCGACGGGCAGACGCCGGTGGAGCGGTTTGTAGCGTTTGATATGGACGCTGGTCAGGATTCAACGTACGCGCATATACTGGCCCAGTCCTACACAGGTGCTGGTACTGGTGATTACCTTATTAGAATTGATAAGACTCTGGCCATTAGCCAATACCTGTTACTCGGGACCACTGCCAAGCCTGAGCACAGCGGTGCTATTTATCACGACGCTACGAACAACTTTGTATTTACAGCTACGTCTACGGATTACGGTATTGCAGGAGCTTTGCCGGGCGACGGTGAATGCTATGTTCACCGTTATGACATGACGTACACCGCCAGTAGCCCCTTCTATCCCGTAAAAGTGTTTGCTCACACAGCTCCGACGGGGGCTAATGACATTGGGATCACCGGAGCCTGCACACGGCTTACTATAGGTCCAGGTTCCCCTAGCAGCGTGTTTGTTTTTGGGACGCAGTTTTGGAACCCGTTGGGGTACGCGAGAATACCCACTAACCTGCAGTCTGTTTCGGCTAGTCAAACGCTACGCACTTCGCTTATGAGGGCTGCGGCGGGGACTAAAAGTATACTAAACACTAAATGGGTCGAAATTTCCGATGCGTTTACTTCTAATCCCGTAGCGTCATCTGAGTATAACCAACCGTCATGCTACCTAATGACTAAGGCGTTCAGGGGATTGGCTAACTCTTACCCAATGGTAGGGCTGTCTGTTACGAACGGGGAGCCGCTGACGACTGCGCCGCTGCAGCAAGCGGTGCAAAACGAAAACTCTAAGTTTGAGTATAAGTTTGTTACAGGCACTACTAATGTAGACCCTTCATCCGGCAACTCGTCCGAAGGTCAGCCTTGTAAACACCCTATGGGTGTTATCGCCTGCCCTCAATCCGAAGAGCAGGTTTTACGGCCCGTCGCTAGATTTGGTGTAGACAAAGTAGTTGAAGCTGAGGATGTCTTTCCTTACGAAACTGGTGTAGCGGGGGATACAAACGCTGATGGGTCTGTCGTAGCGGGGACAGGTGTGTCTTTTGTAAACACCGCCTCCAGGTGGCTGTCTGCTGGCC